>JACCDO011677926.1_pt1 | contig 12198 bp, 8 predicted proteins | sample 7446101 | NCBI WGS metagenome assembly JACCDO01 (sample SAMN15323440, study PRJNA562643) | freshwater metagenome | isolation source: river surface water | place: USA:Blue River Watershed | collected 2017-08-16 | reverse complement strand
TCGTCGACAACCGGCTCCTCATCGTCGACAACCGGCTCCTCATCGTCGACAACCGGCTCCTCATCGTTGACAACCGGCCTGTTACCGTTCGCGCGGACTCGACGCAACTGTATTTGGAGATAGAGATTGTCGTGTTGGATATGAGTGTGTGCAGTACGAAATTCTCTGAGAATTTCTTCGAGCTCCGTGATCCTGGCTCGGAGGGTATCATTGACACGACGTTCGTTGTTAAGTGCAGCGTCGAGACCAGGACGAGTGCCACGATGGTGGTCGATCTCTTCATGAAGTTGAAGCAACGATGCACGAAGTCGAGTTGTGCGCACATGAAGTTGCTGTGCGCGTGCAGCATGCTCGTCGAGGTCTTCCATGCGCGGGACCGGAGCTTGTCCCAAGAGATCTTCGATCCAATCAAGGGTACCCATCAACACCGCTTCATTAAGGGCGGTGTGGAACAGTTCCCTGGTAAGACGTTCAACCTCCACACGGCGCTCATTGACGGTATCTTGTTCAGCGTGGAAATGCCTCTCGAATGCATCGCGTTCATTCGTGACGCCAGCCAAGTTGTTTTGAAGCGCTTCGACTTGTGCTTGAAGGTCGTCGTTCCTTCTGAGCGCAGCCGCATGCTTTATCTCAGCGGCTGTGAGCTTGCGGAAATGCGAACCATTCAACTCGCACATGACCTTGAGTGCACGGTCCAGGTTCGCATTGCTCCTTTCGAGGGTCTCGATGCAGGCCCTGTGAAGCGCGTTCTCCTCCTTGAGAGCCTCGATTGTGGTCTCGAAATCCGCCTTAAATTTCGTCTCCCTGTCCTCGTAGAATTGAAGGGCTGATTTGAGGGTTGCCACTCCCATCTCAAAGGTATTTGCATGCTCCTCGATGGTCTTGGCCTGCTCCTCGATGGTCTTGTTCAGGTCCTTGAGTTCTTCCTTCTCAGCCTCGAAAGCTTCCTTCTCGGCCTTGAGTTCTTCCTTCTCGGCCTTGAGATTTTCATCCGCCTTGAGGAGAAGAGCAAGCAGTTTTTCGAGTTGTTCGGGTCCTTTAAGTTGTTCGGTTCTCTCCATGTACGCTTCGACGAGGAAAGCCAAGCTTGAGACTCCAACAGATGTGGTTGACATCTTGAAACGTTCGGTTTGTGCGAGAAAAGGTTTGTTTGCGAAAAGAGCTTCCTTTTGCGTTTTGTTGAATCAGCCGATTCACATGGGAAATATTTTTTCATATTTTTTTACAAAAAAATATGCTTTGTTCTGTCTAAAGCATATTTTTAGACAAACACCAAAACACCAAAACACCAAAACACCAGAACACCAGAACACCAGAACACCGGTCACTGCTTTGACCGGATGATTTCGACCATGTCGGTGAGCGTTTTTGGTAGGTGCACAAGGATGTGCGTATACGCAGTGTACACACGTGGCGAGTAGTGCTTGAACGTGCAACCACATCTGTTGCAGTAACCGTCATAGTTACACTGCTTATATGGCAGAACTGCGTTCACCAGCGGATTGCCATCGAGCGATGTTGTAACCACAAAATCCTGCTTCTCACCGTCAACATTTGATGTGCACAAGAGCATCAGCCTCGGGTCTTGCTTGACTGTCTCATCTTCGTTCGTGGTGTCGCAAATCTTGCAAGTTGCGAGAATCGCTGCCTCTTCTTTCTGTCCTCGCACCTCGTAAGCCCTTCTCAAGCTTTCGATCTTCTCGCGCATGACCATTTGAAGTGCACCATGAAACCCAGGGGTGGCCGGGTCAATCATGCGCGTTGGTTGGCCGTTCACGTCTCGTTCGCGGGCGAACTGAACAAGTGCATCTGGCAACACCGGGGTTTCGGATCTTTGCCGCGAAAGAGACCGGGGACGTGCTTGATGCGACCCTTGGTTAGGTGTGTGATCGCGGTCGAGGGCACGCCCACGAAGAGTTGAAGGCCCACGTGTAAGTTCCACAACACTTCTGTCAGCAACGTCACGATGTTGTGCGCGCATGGCGTGCGGTTGTGCGCGCATGACGTGCGGTTGTGTGCGCATGACGTGCGGTTGTGTGCGCATGACGTGCTGGTCACTGGTTTGCTGTGTTGCACTGCTCGAAAAAGGAGATGCGTGAAAGTTTCTTGGCGCAGACTCATCTGCTGGAAAAACCGATCTCGGATGCGCTTGTGTCTTGAACGCATGCTTGCTTTCCATGTCCATGATGGTTTGTTTTGCGACTCGTAGCTCGAATGTCAGCCTCTCAACTTCACGACGCAGGTTTTGGTTCTCCCACTTGTCGGCTTCGCGGGCCTCGACATGCACGCGTTTCAGTTGCTCCATGAGGTCAATGAAATTGTCAGACATTTTTGGAAGGACTTCGGGTGTTGTTGAAAAGACTTCGGACGTTTTTGTTGAGAAGCTAAGCGAGTGCTTTTGGGGGGAAACTGTTTGTTGGTTTCAAACGAATCACATCGTAAAAAAAATATCAATTTTTTTTATATGTTTTACAACATGTGTTATAGTATAAGTTATGATAACTTATACCATAAGTTAGACGGCCATTTCGCCGATGTTAAAATATGGGTGACATTTTTTACCAATAAGTTCGATGTCTTCCCATTCATATTCGTCAATCGGTTTTACATCCTTGATAATAATCTTTGGGTATCTATATGAGCCATTTTCAAGCATTTTTTTCACGCCATCCACTTGATTAACGTAAATATGTGCATTCGCGATTACAAACAAGAGTTCAGCCGCTTTTAAACCAGCAACCTTTGCCAACATATGCGTTAATAATGATGCACTCGTAACATTCCAATATAATGCAAGTCCCATATCGGAAGAACGCTGATGGACTGTGCAATACAGTTGGTCATTAATTACGTTGAAATTATACAATACATGACATGGTGGTAAACATGCGTCCGCGAAAATAGATGGCGGACACCATCCAGATAATATAATGCGTCTGCTGGTTGGATCATTTTTAAGCAAATCGACCACATATGCGATTTGGTCAAATCCTGAATGTGACACCATCCTATCTCCGCCGAAATTCCGCCACTGATGTCCATAAATCGCACCAACACCATCTAAATCTGGCCGGGTTTGCGCGTTTGCGTCCCAAATATGAATATCGTATTTGTGCAAATATTCTAAATCAGTTCTGCCCTTAATAAACCACATTAATTCATAGAATATTTTTTTGATGCCGGAGCCACGAATTGTGCAAATCGGTAGAGTGTCATTAGACAGGTCAAACCGCAATGTTTGATTGCATAATACATGTGTATCGATGGATGTCCTGTTTTTTACGACTGTTGCTGATAACGCACGGGTTAGTAAACGTTTATATTCGTGTTCATCGGGATTAATGATCCCCGCATGTGGCTTAAAATGCGATAACTTGAGATTTCCAATCGATAATTTCTCACATGTATATTGTGCAAATAATTCGAAATTCACAGACACATCGCAATCATATGTTCCCGGAATATGCGTAACGTAAAAATCATCATACACATAGTTAGTAAATACTTCGTAAAGATGTTTACCGCCGATTATATATAAATCAGTGATGTTATTTTCATAGCAACATTTTAGCGCCGCCGTGACAGATGGGACAACCACATCGCATTTCAATGGCACCTCAGTATCTCTTGCGACGACAATGTTATATCTTTTGGGTAATTTTTTGCCGATCGATAAATGCGTTCTATAGCCCATCAATACGGCTGGAGACTGTCCTGTTTTTGTGACATTTGTAAAATGCTTCATGTCGTCCGGCATGAAAGGCCACGGGATCGATCCATTTTTGCCAATGCCGGAGGCTTCGTCGCACGCAACAATTCCAACAATTCTCATTTGTTTTGTGTTTGTTCTGTGTTTGTTTTGGTTGTTGGATATATAAAAAATACAATTCATTTTTTTAAACCGAAAATAGACCACATACTGATTGCTTTACTTCGGTAAAGTCACACATATATGGTTCATCCGTTGAATATTGCAAAATTTCTTGTATATTGACTAATAAATCAATTAATTTAATTGTCGGTGACCAATTACTCATAGCATCATAAAGATATGCACCATATTCATTTACACTTGGATGGTTAATTTTATATTTAAAGTAAATAATTGGTGGATTGAGCGGATATGTATCAATTGAGATCATAACCGTGTTATTTGACATAATATCTGGCGCACTATCTGGTGCACTATCTGGTGCATATATAGCAAAATGTCCATCAGGTTGATGTCTCACATCCCAAACACCGTCTAATAGCTTTAGTTCTTTAGTAATTCGTTTTCCAAAAATGTTAATTGATTTTTCATGAAGCGTTTTATAATTATTGAAGCGCGTTGTCTGTCGTTGAATTAAAGATTTTTCGATTTGATTAAGAACACTTTTATCAGTCGTATTAATTTCAACGAGGGATCTAATCAAAACCAAATTTTCATCGGGAATTACATAACAGAATTTTTTGTTATAAATTTCACAGCTGGTATCCAATTCACAAATGCATAATACCTTTGATCCGCGACAATATTGTAACGCTAGTTGAACTCTATCCGTCATATAAATTCCATTTCCATACACATTTCCATTAACCATCATTTCTGGATTCGTTGTTTTCAACCCAGTGCGCAATATAGAGCACCAATTTTCCAATGCGCTTCCGTGGAATAAATACATTGGTTGTTTTTTGCGTTGCTGTTCCTCAATAGCTGGATTGTATATGATGTCATATCGAACTAATTCCACTTCATCAATTTTAAATGTATTGGCCGACATATTAAATTTAGTATCGCAAATATATTTTACATAACTATACAATAGCGTATTTGCTGAGTGAATATTTGCATCCGTCGATAATGATATGATTTTGGATAGTGAATATTCCCTCAACAATTGTGCCAGTTCACAATTGTTGAGTGGTGGTGGCAGTGATTTAAATAAAATTTTTGCTCGTGATGAATTTAAAGCACTGAGAGTGACCTTATGGTAAAACATGAATACCGTTTTATCTATTGACTCAAATGTTGAATCAATCGTCGTTAGCCAAGCATAATAACATTGATCTGAACCATTGCAATATTTCAACGATTGAATATTACCACATCCGGCGCAAACCATTGTTGTGATGCCTATGATAGATGAATATAACAATCAAATTTTTTCTTGAACAAAAAAACAACATGATTGGCAAATATTCATCATTCAAATATCATTCAAATACCATTCAAATACCATTCAAATATCATTCAAATACCATTATTCATGTATAATCCTTAATGAGTTTATCAACAATATTATACGCGTCCTCAATCGCCTTATTGCTTGATTTTGTCAACTCCATAATGAGCGGGATATTATATTCGCCCGCAAATTCGACAATTGCTCGCATACCGGAATCTTTTGGCGGAATATTATTCCAAATTAAATCTTTACTAGAAAATGGCGGCTCATGTACATCTTTATGTCCGCCTAATTCAATTGTTGTTCCATTAATATGAAAAAGTTTAATATAATCCGGATATTTTATTCTATTGAGCCAGTCTTGGACATTATCGTATCGACTCATATCCTGACCAGCGGCCCAAACATGGCTTGTGTCGATACAAATTCCAAAGTTGATATCCACTTGCGACTCAAGCAGAGCTTCAATTAATGCATTTAATTTTTCGGGCGTTTCATAAGTTTTCTTTGGGTCCGGCGCAACGCTTGTCATTTCCAAAATAATCAACATATCAGGGTCGTTGATGATTTCCATAGTTTTAACAACTATCTCTGGTATATCTTTTGGTAAATGAATTACCAATCCAGACAATTTTAGTTTTTTGCAAACTTCAAGTTGTTCTTTAATATGAAAATGCATTTTCGTTCGCTTCCACGGATGTGATAAATATGTTGCGTGCGCATAAATCGGTAAGCGTCGTGTTGCTTGTTTAACAATATCATGGTCGAAATTACACATTTGCGTTGATTTTGGGCCATGTGTAAAAATTTGCGCACATGTCATTGCGGTTTTTTGTAACGTTGCGAAATTCTTCACTTCGAAATGCTTGCCCAACATTATGGCGTTGTGCGATCCACTACCAATATAAGTAATTGGAATCAGTGTGTAAAATATAAATTGAAAATCAAATTTTTTCTAAAAAGTTATATAAGAACAAAGTTTTGCGTATTATGTATATTATTATTATTTGCGTGATTGTTTTTATTTATTACTTTAGGCAATGGATAATTTACAGCATTGTTCACAATGGAAAAAAAAGTGAACTACTAGCCCCTAAATATTTACAGGATCAGTATAAATTCGATTCATTCGATATAACATATTTCCTTGCTTCCCATAATCTGATTTAATACGCCTTCCAACGATATCTGCAAGACATGCATGTCGCGATAATATTTGCTGCTTCATCAAGAGAACGCAACTGAACCTCGTCAATTGTAGATTTACGTTCTTTGCATTTGGGGCAAATATACAGTGTTGATATTTTTTGCTCAATTTTTTGTTTACTTCTTTCATCCAGTTCGTTCTTGAGTGCTGAATATTTACTCGGGATTAACTCTTCGGATGTCATGAATGCAATCTTATCGAAAATATCGTCGTCGTGAATACATCTATTTATTAAATCGGATTCTTTTTCTAAATTATCGAAGTGCGCTATAACGCGATGCGTTGTAATACAATAAATATTTGTGAATGATGTGTTATTCCAGTTTTTTAAAATGTTCTTGTTATGTGCTTCATCAATTGTTTTATTGAAACATGATATTTCGATTCGATAAATGTTAAATTGTGTAAAGTACATATCTAATAGTTCGCGAAGCCGATTAAATACGGGAATACGTTTATCATTTCCGGGGCTGGCCAGATATTGTTCGATGAAGTATTCGTAAGTCGTTCCTTCTGACATTGTATAATATACAAAAGTAATATTCAATATTAAATACTGTATGATGGTCAATAATCAATGGTTAAAGATGGGTAAAAAAAAGATTAATCAATGACGTTTGTGTTGCCTCAGAGCATGCCGCCACGCAAATAATAAACCACACATTCATCTACACTATCCACGTCTAATAGATACGTTAGTAGGTCAGTGATATACACAAATGAATCATTTTTACTGATATATCTATGATTATCAATACTATGTAGTCCATTACTAATATCTGCCATTAACTTGCATTTTTTTCTTGCATACATTTCGCTAATTACGTCGGTCATTTTAACCGGGTAAATTGTTTTCTTAGGTTCCGCTTTATCTTGATCACGAAATGGCGTGCGTTGTTTATGCGCACAGAAAATGCATGTAAATTCATTGTCGAGAATGTAAATAGAATCACATAGAATCATGCCACACTTACAATGTGTTTGACTCTTATTCATTGAAAGTTTGTCAAATTTTGTATATCGAACTCTGTTGTATTTTTCATAAAATGGAACATACGGCAAATCTGATGACTTGTAATTCTGAGATTTTCTAAGTACTAAATCAACATATAATGTCATACGTACTCCATAGTTCCGGTGAACGTAAATGTCATAATCCCTAACTTTATTAATGCGACTGAAATTATCATAACTAAGTAAATTCTTTGTCAATGTTCCATGCATACATGCTAATAACGCTTTACTACAAACAACAATCGAATGAAGTGACATAAACAATTTATCAATCTTTTTGTATTCAGATTTTGAATCTTTAATAATTGCATCAAGATGAGGCATTGCATTCGTTACTATAATGGAGTTTTTCTTGGAATAAATGATACACTCGTCAGAATCGAATATTAATTTTTTCGAATATAAATTTTTATTTGTAAGTATTTCAAATTTTTTGTTTACCACGTTAGTAATTTCATCCGCTTTAAGATTACGTCCATAAACATCAATTCGCGATGGAATTATTGAATATTTAGCAAATGCTGTTTCAAATGTTATATATTCATCGACCAATGCCTGTTCTTGAAACGCGCCATCGACAAAATATTTAGTATTTGTGATCATATTAACTATTTCATCAGAAACTGCTTGCATAATATCGCATTCTTCAATATACAGAATTTTCACCATGCTGTCAATCGTTGGCTGGACGTTCAGTGTTGTATAATATTAATATCATTTCAATTTTTTAAAATGCAATCCAAGCAAATTTGGGCAACCAAAAAATTGAAAGGCAACCAAAAAATTGAAATGGTATTGTAGTATATCACAGAATGGAGGAATACGTTGCCACCCTGCCCATTTACATCGTTTGTGCTTCAGACAAGGATAACTATTTAATTCCTGTAGATAAGACGATTATTAAGTCAAAGCTATGCAGAAAAAATGCAAGGATTATCTCGGCTTCGGATTACAAAAAATACAAAACCGAAACGCCGATTACAAGTGCTCATGCCATTGCCATTGATGTATACAATGATCCATTGTATATTAGCCATTATGTAAGCACAGAGTTAGTAGACATCATATATATTATTGACTTGTTAAATGCTTCTAAGAACTATGTTCTTAGTGGAAAATTATATGCAAGAATCATTGCGTATGTAAAAAATATTCCATGCTCTTCCACGTTTTGGCAAACATTAAGTGAAATGACTGAATTTAACAATAAAGCCAGCAGAACATTTAAATGGAGCAACAATAGCTACAATATTAAGAATACAGATAATACAATGATTGCAACAAAAGCTTTGTATGAATTGGTGGATTACGATATTGGTATCGTATTAACACGTAGATTACATAATAATGCTATTACAGGATTACGACGAGTGGTAGATAAAATTCCCACTTTATATTCACTCATTTTGAATATTAGGTGCTATGATATGCTTCAACCATTGAAACATAGGATTATTGAGGTTTATTGCCGCATGAAAGATAATCCGGGGTTTGCTGAGGTTGCCAAGTATTTCCCTACTGATTTTAAGTTAAAATCTATCAAAGAATGGTTGAGTGCGTTACCCGAAGACATCATGCCCACTAAGAACGTTATCAATGATGTTATCAAACACTCAATGGTTGCGGTATCCGCTAGTAAGTATATAAGAAAACATACACCAAAGATTAAACAACAATGCAAAACTATTGCTCAAATGTATGAGGAAATACCAGGCATGGACCTATCATTGGCTTCATCATCAGAGTTGGCTTCATCATTAGAGTTGGCTTCATCATCAGAGTTGGCTTCATCATCAGAGTTGGCTTCATCATCAGAGTTGGCTTCATCATCAGAGTTGGCTTCATCGTCAGATATGGCTTCATCATCAGAGTTGGCTTCAAAAGCGAATTTGACGGAGGAAGAAATCAAGATTAATGATTATGCGATTCTCGCCAAAAAATCAAACCCAATATATACTGGTTATGGCGGTTCCGTAATTAATGGCACAACATATTCAGCGATTATTCCACTTAATAAATCGGAATATGCACTCGATGGAATATCAAAATTCATCAAAATCGTGAAATTCTTACATAAATGCGATTTAATTGACATAAATTGCAAGATAATCGATCGCGTAATGACTTCATTTGCGATGTTGCATTATACATTGAATCCATCGATAATGAAGCTATTATCGAAACATTATTCCCCTAACATCATCAATAACATCTATTATACATTCTATATTCTAATAGCCGAAGAATATTTGATCACTTCAGATTTTCACGGACGGCGTCACATTCTGGATTTGGACTATGCTGCATTAATTAAAAATAAAAAAAGCTTGGAAATTCTACCAGTTCGTAAGGATTTATATTCATATGAGTGGCGATTATCTCACATGAAAAATTGCCACAAAAATAAAATTCACGATGTCAAAATGTTTAAATCGCGTCTCGCGGTTTTTACAAACGGCATTATGGATTGTATCGATTTGGGGGCGTGTAACGCATATTTAACAGGCAGCACTATGCTTGCATGCGCATCAACAAATGTAGTCGAATTGAGTTTTATTGAGGCAGGATATTCATTGGATTATTATTTCGAGTATATGTATCCGTCGCGCAACAGCTTGATTGATGAAAAGGACGCCAAATCGCTCACGGACATCGATATTGCATTTGTTGTTAATGATCACGCAGAATACGAACGTAATATTGAAATATTCCACCAACAATTACTTAAAAAATATCCTGATGTCAAAAAAGAATATGTTTTGAAATTTGTAAAAAATGGCGCCAATCATGCCAATGATTGCTATAAATACGTGTTTCGTTCCGAATTTATGATTCGTGATATCGATGCATATCCGATTTTCAACAGTATTGAGGAGCTTATGAACCGATTTCATTTTCCATGCGTAAAGTTATATTATGATGGTAGTAATGTGAAAATTTATGCATCATGTGTTGCGGCATTGCTCACTGGCATTAATATTAAGCAAATTTGGATTTCAAAGACCGCAAATTATATCAATATCCTGATGAAATACATGTGTCGCGGTTACACAATGATGATTTCTCGCGATCAGTATAATTGTTTATCGGCAGATTATTTAGAATCTAAGTGGCGGCATGATGACTACGATATTCATGATGATGCATTCAAACATCTATCAATTCCATTAGCACTCAAACTTTATAACAAAGGATATAGAAGCGGCTTGCGAGAGATGGATGTCTCAAAAATTAAGGAGCAAGCTGATAACACTTCCTACCAAAGTGGATATGGGGGAAACATTCATATCCCATGCCCGCTCGTGTTAAGAGTATAGTTTAATATCAAAAATTGAATTTGTTTTTTATGTTAGATAAAGATGTTGAACGCGCTGCAAATTCAAACCAGAACAAAAATCATCACCAACAAATATCGTCGCTACTTAAAACAGTTGGGCGAATCGACAAATACGGAGTCTATCAAATATTTGATCGTCACAAGTGTTGAAAATGTCACAATTTGGCATGTGCTGATATTTAATTTAAACTTTGCGGATTATGCGGGCGCCGAATTCATTTGTGAGTTGAATTTAGAAAATATTCCCGCAAAAGCACCAAAATTCGAATTTATTACGCCAAATGGTTTATTTGTTTTGAACAAAAATCCATGTATTGCCGTCGGAGATATGCATCCCGAAAATCATGATGTGACGCTCGGACCAATCGAATTTATTCTTCATCTTATTAATATGTTGGAATGTCCAGATGAGGTAACACCTGGTATGCATATCGTCAAACATTCGAGTGATGACCGAAAAAAATTAGCGGCTGAATCAATTGAGTATAACAGAATTCATAACCGCGACATTTTATTTAACTTGAAATCACATATTAATGATTATGGACTCGGTAATCGTATCCAATTATCATTAACGCAAACTGATGAAACGCTTGCACAGGAGATGGATAAATTAAATATCTCCTAAAGCCTTATTTAGTTCAAATATGCCATTTTTTTCGCAATTCTATTTAAAGAAAAAAATTGAATTTGATATTAAGCATACAACCAAGATGAGTGCCAAGTCGAACGAAGCGTTTCTCGAAGAGCTTGCTAACGTTGAAAGCCGCCTATCTACAAAGATTCAGCAACTAAATAAGTTGTTGGAGGATGTTAAGGCAAGTGCTACTAACACTGCAAATGATGTGGCATCCCTGATGTCAACTGTTTCTAAGTTACCGGCTACACCTGCGAAACCAAAGACGTCACGTAAGACGCCAGATCCCGGTGAAGCTAATAAGGCTAAGACATGCCATACAGCACCTAGTTATATTAAAACCGTGTATCCAGCGGAGGCTAAATCCAATGGAATGCCGACACCGTTGATTGATGCACTCAATGAGATGACAGTTGGCGGTGTATCAATTATTGAATATACTCTTAATTCTGAAGAATGTAAGGCTGATATTGAAAAAGGTAAAGAAACCGATGCAGCAGTTGCTCAGCATTTATGGACACATATTAAATCAGATAACGATTACAAAGCAACCATTTGCAATTTGCGTAATGATTACAACAATAAAATTCTAGAACAGAGCGGCGAATTAGAAGCCGATAAAGCAGGCAACTCAAAAGCAGTTGCGAAACCCGTCAAAAACACTGCAGGTGCCAAGAAAGCGCCTGAACCGAAGAAAACAGCGGCTGTGAAGCCACCAGTGCGTAGAACACTTAAAAAAACTGTTGATTCGGACAGTGAGCGTCCATCTGACGATGATGACGATAACGAACCGGTCGAAGACGAAGTCGAAGACGATGTTGAAGATGAAGATGAG
>JACCDO011533259.1_pt1 | contig 12198 bp, 10 predicted proteins | sample 7446101 | NCBI WGS metagenome assembly JACCDO01 (sample SAMN15323440, study PRJNA562643) | freshwater metagenome | isolation source: river surface water | place: USA:Blue River Watershed | collected 2017-08-16 | reverse complement strand
TTGTCCAGACCCGTCTGAGAGCGGCCTTTGATCCTGCTGGCGTATTTGCCACTTCACGCCTTCCTTAAGTTCATCTATGCAAACACAACTCGCCCCACAATTTATTAATACGCCTGAAGGCAATGAAGCGGCACGCATTCTAGGTAAATGTGTTCACTGTGGTTTTTGTACTGCGACCTGCCCCACCTATCAACTGCTAGGCGATGAGTTAGATGGACCTCGCGGTCGTATTTACCTCATCAAACAAATGGCAGAAGGTCAAGCGCCTACTGAGAAAACCCGTTTGCATTTAGACCGCTGCCTGACTTGTCGAAATTGTGAAAGTACCTGTCCAAGCGGTGTCCAATATGGAAAGTTGATTGATATTGGTCGTCAATGGGCAGAGGAAAATACGCCTGAGCGTCCTCTAGGTCAAAGACTCACGCGCTGGGCGCTTAAAGAGGGTCTGACTAAACCAGCCTTGTTTAATTCTGCAATGGCCTTGGGTCGTTTAGTTCGCCCATTGATGCCAAGTGGCATTAAACGCAAAATTCCAAAACATAAAAATAAAGCGCATGCACCATCCACCAACCCGCATGCAAGACCAAGTAATAACCATGCACGGAAGATGTTGATATTAGAAGGCTGCGTTCAGCCAGGCATGTTGCCTAATATCAATTCAGCAACTGCACGTGTTTTGGATGCACTAAAGATTCAGCTTGTTTCCGCCCCAAATGCAACTTGCTGTGGCGCTTTGCGCTTTCATCTAAATCACCAAGCGGGTGGTTTAGATAATGCCAAACAAAATATTGATGCCTGGTGGCCTCTTGTAGAGCAAGGAGTGGAGGCCATTGTGATGACCGCTTCTGGTTGTGGCGTCATGGTTAAAGATTATGGCCACCTACTAGCATCTGATCCACAATATGCAAGTAAAGCCAAAAAGATTTCTGAGTTAACCAAAGATATTGCTGAGATATTGCCTGACTTGCAAACAGAACTGCTAGAGCTCATCGGTAGCGATCCAAAGCCAGGCGTGGTTTATCACCCACCTTGTACTTTGCAACATGGTCAACAAATTCGCGGCAAGGTAGAAGGCTTACTTACCAGCCTTGGCATTGGTGTTCGCCTCTGCACAGACAGTCACCTTTGTTGTGGATCTGCAGGGACCTATTCCGTTACTCAACCCGAGCTTTCAGAGCAGTTACGCAAAAATAAATTGGCACACCTTCATACTGCCTGTGAAGAATTTGATGCCGATGTGATTGTTTCCGGAAATATTGGTTGTATTACCCACCTACAGCATGATGACAAGCCTGTCGTGCACTGGATTGAGATCGTAGATCAGCTCATCAGTCAGCCAACAGCGAGATGAACTCAATCATTACCAAGCTGATGCAGGTACGTCAGCGTATTGAGCTTGCTGCCATCGCCGCTAAGCGAGAGCCTGAAGATATTGCGCTCTTAGCGGTCAGCAAAACCTTTCCAGCAAGCGCTATCGAAGAGGCAATGCATGCTGGTCAGTCTGCATTTGGTGAAAACTATGTTCAGGAGGCCGTTGAGAAAATCCAGGCACTTACAAAACTTCGTCCTTGGCTCGAGTGGCATTTCATAGGCCCGCTCCAAAGCAATAAAACGAGAGAAGTAGCAGAGCATTTTGATTGGGTACATAGCGTAGATCGTGTGAAGATCGCCGAACGTCTATCCGCTCAACGTGGAGAGTTTCCCAACCTAGGAGCCTTACAACTTTGTGTGCAAGTGAATGTGAGTGAAGAAGACAGCAAGAGTGGCGTACCTTTAAATGAGGCGGAAGCCTTGTGTACTGCAATCTCCACCCTACCAAATGTAGTACTTCGGGGTTTGATGGCCATCCCTGCGCCCAATGCTGATCCAGTAATGCAAGGCAAAGCCTTTGCTGCAGTCCGTGAGTGCTTTGCTGGCATTTTTGCAGCACATGCTGGCGAGCCTGGATATCAATTTTTTGACACTCTCTCCATGGGAATGTCAGATGACTTAGAAGCTGCCATCCTGGAGGGCAGCACAATGGTACGCGTAGGAAGTGCTATTTTTGGGAAGCGAGATAAAATTAGTCCATGAGCACAAAGATCAATCCCAACACCCACATTACTTTTGTTGGCGGCGGCAATATGGGTCGCGCTTTAATTAGCGGGCTAATTGCAAACGGATTTAAAGCAGAACAAATTTCAGTTGTAGAAGCGAACACTACTACCGCACAAAAACTGCAAGATGACTTTAAGGTCCAAATCATTCCGGCTTTAGAAAATATTGCTTTTGATTTTGCAAAAAATAATGTCTTGGTCATGGCCATCAAGCCACAAGATTTCAGCATCGTAGCCAAGGGATTGGCCCCTAAATTGAAGCATACCTCTGCCCCAAGCCCATTAGTTCTCAGCATTGCCGCGGGTATTCGCTTGGCAGATATGGGTCGCTGGCTTGATCACACACGATGCGTTCGTGCCATGCCAAATACCCCAGCCCTGATTGGCAAGGGGATTACTGGTCTATTTGCGAACACGAATATCTCTCCAGATGATCGCGCTTTAGCAGAAACTATTTGCAATGCCGTTGGACAAGCAATTTGGGTATCAGAAGAAAAATTAATGGATGCTGTCACTGCAGTTTCTGGTAGTGGCCCTGCTTATGTGTTTGCTTTTCTTGAAGCAATGCAATCTGCTGGTGAAAAATTAGGATTAGATGCTCAAGCCGCCAGAAAACTTGCCTACGCTACGCTTGAGGGCGCTACACAACTTGCTCAAAACTCGAGTGAGTCCGCAAGCGTATTGCGAGAGAGAGTCACCTCCAAGGGGGGCACTACGGCAGCTGCATTAGAGGTCTTAAGTCAAAATGGCTGGCACTCCATCCTTGAAAAAGCCATTGCCGCAGCTGATCAGCGCGGTAAAGTCATGGGTGATGAATTAGGTAAGAGCTAAGCTCAATCTAGTTCAGACTCAAACCAAGCACAATTCCTAGAAATAAAAATCCGCCTAACCAATTGTTGTGGCGAAACGCTAAGAAGCACTCTTCTCTCTTACGGGTAGAGACTAATTTCATGTGATAGACGGCGCAAGCCACAGCAGCAAACCAACCGATTAAAAAATAATTACTGAGGTTTGAAATGTTCGCAACCCAGAACTGACTGATAAACAATACTCCGTAACTTAGTCCAATCGCAATCACATCGTAGCGACCAAAGGTGATTGCAGAAGTACGTAAACCTAGTCGTATGTCATCATCCCGATCGACCATCGCATAGGCAGTGTCGTAGGCAATAGCCCAAAAAATATTTCCTACGAATAAAACCCATGCCTCAAAAGGAATGAAATCTAGGATTGCTGCGTAAGCCATTGGGATACCAAATCCGAAGGCAATTCCTAAAATAGCCTGGGGCATAGCAAAAAAACGCTTGGTAAAAGGATAGATAAATGCCACCAGCAAAGCCAGAACCGATAATTGTTTTGTAAAGGCATTCAGAGGCTGAATCAATAAGAAGGCCAGCAGTGCTAAGACCGCGGCAACACCTACTGCCTCTTTACCTGAGATCTTGCCACTCGTTACGGGGCGACCTTGAGTTCTTAATACGTGTCGATCAAAGTCTCGATCAGCGTAATCATTGATGGCACAACCGGCGCTGCGCATCAAAAAAGTACCCACAATAAAAATCAGCAAGATCGAAAAATCAGGAACGCCACTACTAGCCAACCATAGCGCCCATAAGGTTGGCCACAAAAGCAACAGCGTACCAATCGGTTTATCCAACCTAATTAGATATGCATAGGAGGTGAGACGATCTATTAAAGCCATGTGCTCATTATCATGCCTTTAAAAACTCAGCCCGAGCTCCCAGCCATCGCTCCAAATGACGCTCCACGATATCAGCATGGTTGGCTAAGAGGCGATCAGCAGCTTGCTGCGCCAATTCAATTAACCAAGCATCTCTTTGTAAATCAACAAAACGCAACATCGCATCGCCGGATTGCTTAGCACCCAATAATTCTCCTGGGCCACGGAGAGATAAGTCTCGCTCCGCAATCACAAAGCCGTCCGAAACCTCTCGCAAGGTTTGTAAACGCTCCTTAGCAGCCATCGATAGCGGCTCCGCATACATCAAGATACAAACTGAATCAGCTGAGCCTCGGCCCACTCGCCCACGCAATTGATGAATCTGGGCATACCCAAAACGCTCTGCATGCTCAATCACCATGAGTGCCGCATTGGGCACATCAACACCTACCTCGATCACCGTGGTGGCAACCAGTAGCTGAATCTCGTTTGCCTTAAAAGCAGCCATCACTGCTGCTTTTTCTTCTGCCTTTAAGCGACCATGCACTAAGCCAACCTTAAAGTCTGGGAGTGCTTGGGTGAGCTGTTCAAAGCTTTCTACCGCTGTTTGTAATTGCAGCACTTCGGACTCTTCGATTAAAGGACATACCCAATAAGCCTGTAAGCCCTTTTCCAACCAGCTATGAAGCCCACTAATGACTTCATCACGGCGACTCGCCTTCACTACTTTGGTTGCAATGGGTTTACGGCCAGGCGGCAACTCATCAATGACTGAGACATCCAAGTCAGCGTAATACGTCATCGCCAATGTTCGAGGGATAGGAGTTGCTGACATCATTAACTGATGGCAATAAAACAATTCGGAGCCAACACGTTGCTGTATTTCTAAACGCTGTCTCACTCCAAAGCGGTGCTGCTCATCGATGACCGCTAAACCCAATTTAGCAAACCGAACATTTTCCTGAATCAAAGCATGCGTACCAATAATTAATTGTGCTTGCCCACTCTCAATCATTTCTTGTGCCAGTCTTTTGTCTTTAGCCTTGAGACTTCCTGATAGCCATGCAATCTTGACACCAAGTGGCTCAAACCATTCTTTCATCTTGAGGTAATGTTGCTCAGCCAGAATTTCAGTAGGGGCCATTACCGCCGCCTGATAGGCGTGATCCATGACACGGGCTGCCGCTAAGGCAGCGACTACTGTCTTGCCGCTACCTACATCGCCCTGCAAAAGACGATTCATCGGAAAAGAGGCAGATAGATCATTGCCAATTTCAGCCCAAACACGCTCTTGTGCTCCAGTCAGCGCAAAAGGCAAGATCTTCAGTAATCCCGCCTCAATGCTCGTACTCTTTTTACCCAATGGAGTAAAACTAGGAGCATGACGCTCTCTGCGTATAGCATGCGCTCTTTTCAAAGAAATTTGTTGGGCTAGCAATTCCTCAAACTGCACTCGCCTCCAAGCAGGATGCGTTCGCTCTAAAAGTGCTTGTGTATTTGCATCTGCTGGCGGCTGATGCAAATACGTAATAGCTGCTTGTAAGCTTGGCCAATCATGACTGGGTAAGAGCTGAGCCATCAATTGTTTCGGTAAGAATTCAGCCAAACTCTCTTGCAGACTAGGGTCACGTAGTGCTTGTGTCACCGCCTTACGGATAATCGTTTGTGATATTCCAGCACTCGCAGGATAGACTGGCGTCAAACTGCTCGGCAATGGGGCATCTGGAGATACAGCACGTACTGTGGGATGAACCATCTCAGAACCCTGAAATCCATCGCGAATGTCTCCACGCACTCGAATATGTGCGCCCACTGCCATTTGCTTTTGCTGGCTAGGATAAAAATTTAGAAAACGTAACTGAAGGGTTTCAGTTTCATCCTCAATCGTGACTAGCATCTGTCTTCTGGGTCTAAAGAGGACTTGATTCCGAATAACGATGCCCTGGGTTTGAACAGCATTGAAGCGGCCATGATGAATAGCCTCTTCAATACTCAGTAACTCTGTTTCATCTTCATAGCGAGATGGCAGATGCAAAGCAAGGGCCATGGGGCTGTTTAAACCCATTTTTTGCAGTGAAGTTGGCGCTTGTTTAGTAGTCATCGTTAAAATCTCATACCTGATGGTAATGCTATGCAACTTTCCGACTTCAATTACGAACTTCCTCCCGACCTAATCGCCCAACATCCCCTGGCGAATAGAACCGATAGCCGCCTCCTTGAGATCAGGCCAGAGGTGGGTAAACACGCCCAATTAGTTGATCGCCAGTTTAGAGAAATCCTTGACCTTGTTAGACCTGGGGACTTATTAGTATTTAACGATACCAAAGTGATCCCGGCTCGTCTGCATGGCAAAAAGGAAACGGGGGGAGTTGTTGAGCTCCTCATTGAACGCATTAGCGGTGAACAACAAGCCTGGGTTCAAATTAGAGCCTCTAAGGTACCTAAGACTGGTTCGATCGTGCAGATTCATAACGCTGCCGGAGAAACGTTCTCCGTTGAAATGATTGGCTATGACGGACGTTTTTATGAAGTTCGCTTTCCTGAGAATGTATTTTCATTGCTCGAACGTTTTGGCGAGCTTCCATTACCGCCTTATATTGAACATCAACCAGATGGTGAAGATGCGCAACGCTACCAAACTGTCATTGCAAAAAATCCAGGTGCTGTAGCAGCACCTACCGCTGGATTACATTTTGACAAAGCGATCTTAGAAAAATTAAATACTTTAGGAGTGCAACAAGCTACCGTCACCTTACATGTGGGTGCAGGCACCTTTACTCCAGTGCGCGAAGAAGACCTCTCTAAACACAAGATGCACTACGAATGGTTTTCTATTCCCGAGGCAACCCTAAAGGCGATTGAGGCCACGAAACTAGCTGGTGGGCGCGTAATAGCAGTTGGCACAACCAGCCTGAGAGCCTTAGAGAGTCAAGCGATTAGCGGCGAAAGTACTGGCGAAACCAATCTCTTTATCACGCCCGGCTTTCAATTTAAAACGGTAGATTGTTTGTTGACTAACTTTCATCTGCCAAAATCAACCTTATTAATGTTGGTGAGCGCTTTTGCAGGAGTAGAGAATATTCGTGCTGCTTATCAACATGCAATTGATCAACGATATCGTTTCTTTAGTTATGGAGACGCGATGTTTCTTTGCCGACTCGAGAATACAAAGTTATGACTAAACCTGTTCACTTTAATATCCTAGCGCGCGACTCACAAAGTCCTGCACGCTTAGGTCAACTCGATCTTCCTCATGGCAGCGTTCAAACTCCGATCTTCATGCCAGTTGGCACCTATGGCACAGTGAAGGCGATGACACCGCGCGATCTCGAAGAAGCAAAGGCGCAAATTATTCTCGGTAATACTTTTCACCTCTGGCTAAGACCAGGATTAGAAGTCATCAAAAAGCATGGTGGTCTTCATCGCTTTATGGCTTGGGATAAACCGATCCTCACTGACTCCGGTGGATTTCAAGTATTTAGTTTGGGTGCACTCCGAAAAATATCCGAGGAGGGAGTGACTTTCGCTTCCCCGATTAATGGCGACAAACTATTTATGTCTCCAGAAGTTTCCATGGAAATCCAAGCTGTACTGAATAGCGATATCGCGATGCAATTTGATGAGTGCACACCCTATGAGATTAAGGGTCAAGCCACCACAGAGAAAACGGCACGCGCTTCATTAGAAATGTCACTTCGTTGGGGTGATCGCTCTCTCAAACGTTTTCGGGAGCTAAACACAGGCAATGGCCTATTTGGGATCGTCCAAGGGGGCATGTTTGAGAATCTCCGAGAATTTTCTTTAGATGCAGTCAGCCAACAGGGTTTTGATGGCATTGCCATTGGCGGCCTCTCCGTGGGCGAGCCTAAGCCTGAATTTGAGCGAATTTTGAATTTCACGGCACCAAAACTTCCAGAACATATGCCCCATTACCTGATGGGCGTAGGTACGCCAGAAGATCTGATTTTGGGCGTCAGCCTTGGAATAGATATGTTTGATTGCGTAATGCCCACCCGAAATGCCCGTAATGGCTGGCTGTTTACCCGTTTTGGGGACTTAAAACTACGTAATTCAGGCTATAAGGACGATGATCGACCAGTTGATCCGACCTGTAGCTGCTATACCTGCCAAAACTTCACTAGGTCCTACTTAAACCACCTACAAAAGGCCAATGAGATCTTAGGCTCGCAACTGAACACCATTCACAACCTCTCTTACTACTTACAGCTGATGACTGAAGTGAGGGAGTCCTTGGCTAAGGATCGTTTTAGTGCTTACCGCGAGGAATTCCACTCCAATCGCCAGCGTGGTGTTGAGCCCGGACAGGACTAATAGCCCTACAAAAGGCTAAGCCCAGCCAAATCACCTCCAAAGCCCCACACAGTTTAGAATTGCGGGTTTACGGCTTTGCTTTAAAGCCTAAAACTAACGCAGTTTCCAAATAGTCTTTAACGGAGGTTTTATATGTGGATTAGTAATGCTTTTGCCCAGGCTCCTGCCGCGGGTGCAGATTCTGGTGGCTTGATGAGCTTCCTCCCCCTCATTTTGATGTTTGCAGTCTTGTACTTCATCATGATTCGCCCACAAATGAAGCGTCAAAAAGAAACCAAAGCCATGCTTGAAGCATTAGGAGTTGGCGATGAAGTAGTAACCGTTGGCGGCATCATGGGCAAAGTTACTGCTCTTAAAGATCAAGTTGTTACGGTTGAAATTGCCTCTGGTACAGAAGTACAAATGCAAAAGGGTGCCATTACAACAGTATTGCCAAAAGGCACTTTGAAGTCTGCTTAATTAGTTTGTTGAAAAATTTCTCAATATGAATCGCTACCCTCTCTGGAAATATTTAGTCATTGCCGTTGCCTTAATCATCGGTGGACTGTATTCAATACCCAATTTCTACGGGGAGGCGCCTGCGGTTCAGGTCTCGTCCGCTAAACCAACCATTAAGGTTGATTTAGCGACGCAATCTCGCGTTGAGAAAATTCTGGCTGATGCCAATATTGCAAACACCGGAATCTTTTTTGAGGCTGCTGCCAATGTAGGCTCAATTAAGATTCGCTTTAATAACACCGATATTCAATTGCGCGCTCGTGATCTATTGCAGCAAAAGCTCAATCTTGATCCAAACGAACCCAATTACACCGTTGCATTAAATCTTCTCTCCAATACTCCAGACTGGTTAAGTGCGATTAATGCCCTTCCAATGCCTTTAGGTCTTGACCTACGCGGTGGCGTGTACTTCCTCTTGCAAGTGGATATGAAGGGAGCAGTACAAAAGAAGGTGACTTCTTTGGCAACAGATATCCGCAGTCAATTGCGCGATAAGAATATTCGCCATCAAGGTATCGAGCGCGGCGCGGACTCGATCACAATTACTTTCGGCAGCACGGCTGATGCAGATGCTGCCCGCACCATCTTAATGAATAGCCAACCCGACTTAATCTGGCAAGTCAAGCCGACTGGCCTGTCACCAAAACTCGTTGGAGAATTTAAACCAACCGCCTTAAAAGAAGTTCAAGATAATGCTGTTAAGCAAAACATTGTCACCCTCAATAAACGGGTAAACGAGTTAGCGGTTAAAGAACCAGTGATTCAACAACAGGGTGCAGAACGTATCGTGGTGCAGTTGCCAGGCGTTCAAGACACAGCCCGTGCTAAGGACATCATTGGCCGTACCGCCACACTGGAGTCACGTTTAGCTGACCCGGTTGTTTCCACTATCGCCATTGGCGAAACACCACCGCCCGGAATGGATGTATTTCGCTTTGGTGAATCACGTCAAGGCGTATTTAAGAAGTCCGTTATTTTTAGCGGAGATCGTATTACCGATGCAAGCGCAGGCTTCGATCAAAACCAAAGACCTGCGGTCAATATTTCTTTGGATGCGGCTGGTGGTCGTGTGATGCAAGAAATTACCCGTGAAAATATTGGTAAACCAATGGGCATGATCTTATTTGAAAAAGGTAAAGGTGAGGTCCTCACGATTGCCACTATTCAAAGTGAGTTTGGATCTAAGTTTCAGATCACTGGTCAGCCCACTACTGCAAGTGCCAATGACTTAGCTCTCTTGTTACGTGCGGGATCACTTGCAGCCCCCATGGAAATTATTGAGGAGCGCACCATTGGACCAAGTCTTGGAGCAGAAAACATTGAGAAGGGCTTTAAATCCCTACTGATTGGATTTGCTGCGATTGCAATCTTCATGATGGGGTATTACCTCCTCTTTGGTTTTTTCTCAGTCATTGCTTTGGCGGTGAACCTAGTTTTGCTAATCTCGATTCTCTCGATGTTGCAAGCCACATTAACCCTGCCTGGTATTGCAGCTATGGCATTAGCACTCGGTATGGCAATTGACTCCAACGTGTTAATTAATGAACGTATTCGTGAAGAGTTACGTAATGGCGCTGCACCCCACACTGCCATTGCAGTAGGTTTTGACAAGGCGTGGGCAACAATTCTGGATTCGAACGTCACAACCTTAATTGCTGGCTTAGCCTTGCTTGCATTTGGCTCAGGTCCTATTAAAGGCTTTGCAGTAGTACATTGTCTCGGTATCTTGACTTCAATGTTCTCAGCAGTCTTCTTCTCTCGTGGACTTGTCAACCTCTGGTACGGCAGACACAAGAAGATTCAGAAGCTTGCTATTGGCCAAGTTTGGCGCCCACAGGAGAAATAAGTCATGGAATTTTTTCGCATCAAAAAAGATATTCCATTTATGCGCCATGCATTGGTGCTCAATGCGATTTCTCTTATCACCTTCTTAGCAGCAGTATTTTTCCTCTGGCAAAACGGACTACACCTCTCGATTGAATTTACTGGCGGCACAGTAATGGAGGTTACCTATCCACAAACTGCGCCTTTGGACTCTATTCGATCCAAGGTGGAAAAGTTAGGCTATGCAGACACGCAGATCCAAAACTTTGGTAGCTCGCGCGATGTAATGATTCGCCTGCCTTTGCAAAAAGATGCCGAAGGGAAGATGATTTCTTCTGCCGACCAAAGTAATGCGGTTATGCAAGCTCTTGATCCCGCCGCTACTGGCGTCAAATTACAGCGCGTCGAATTTGTAGGTCCGCAAGTTGGCCAAGAATTGGCCATTGATGGCTTGATGGCCTTACTCTTCGTGATCATCGGCATTGTGGTGTATCTCTCCTTCCGCTTTGAATGGAAATTTGCGCTCGCCGGCATCATTGCGAACTTGCATGACATCGTCATCATTCTTGGATTCTTCGCTTTCTTCCAGTGGGAGTTTTCACTCTCAGTACTGGCCGCCGTATTGGCAGTTTTGGGTTACTCCGTAAACGAGTCTGTGGTGATCTTTGACCGTATTCGTGAAAACTTCCGCAAGTACCGCAAGATGAATACCCGCGAGATTATTGATAACGCGATTACCAGCACCATCAGCCGAACCGTAATTACTCACGGTAGTACTGAAATGATGGTTCTAGCGATGCTCATCTTCGGTGGACCTACCCTCTTCTACTTTGCCTTGGCTCTCACCATTGGTATTTTGTTTGGTATTTACTCTTCCGTTTTCGTTGCAGCAGCCTTAGCAATGTGGCTTGGCGTGACTCGAGAAGATCTTGTCAAAGGCGATAAGAAGCCAGATGACAATGCCAGAAATGATGACCCGAACTTTGGTGCTCGAGTCTAAGTAAGAGAAAAATGTTGTTGATCTAGGGCGGCAAGAATTCTTTTTGTCGCACCTTGATGCTCAATGGAGTAAGTCTTTGCGGCTATTGCCATTTGTGCCAACTCCATTGGATTAAGCAATAAAGACTTCAAGACCTCCATCAATGCGATGGGCTCGCCTAGCAGCAAATCTCCCTTAATCTGTTTGGCAGCGCCTGAAGCCAAAGCATCGATGGATGCTTGCTGAAAGTTATATGTATGTTCACCCAATAAAACCGGGCAGCCTGCAGCGCAAGCTTCAATCAGATTTTGACCCCCAAAACGCAAAAGGCTGCCACCCATTATCACCAGATCAGATGCGCTGTAATACATTGGCATCTCGCCCATGGAATCACCCAACAGTACATCTAGGTCTAGGTTGTATTTAGGGATAGCTTGCCATTCACTCCGTCTACGAAACTTCAAACCCGCCGCATGAATCTGATCAGCCACTTCTGAGAAGCGCTCAGGATGCCGAGGCACCAAACACAACAAGGGCTGAACAGCAAATGCATGGTTAAGTAATAAATCCTTCCAGGCCTTCAGGATGATGGCCTCTTCACCATCTCGCGTACTGGCTGCACACACCATCAAGCGTTGGCTAGCATGAATATGTTCTTTCCAAACATTTCCTTGTTTCACTAATGCAGGGTCTAGCGGCACATCAAATTTCAGATTACCCACGACTTCAATATTTTTAACGCCAAGACTTCGATAGCGTTGCGCATCAAATTCTGTCTGAGCCAAGAT
>JACCDO011233108.1_pt1 | contig 12199 bp, 11 predicted proteins | sample 7446101 | NCBI WGS metagenome assembly JACCDO01 (sample SAMN15323440, study PRJNA562643) | freshwater metagenome | isolation source: river surface water | place: USA:Blue River Watershed | collected 2017-08-16 | reverse complement strand
CCCGTGCTTTGATGGATTTGGCCGAGATTACCGTGGTGGCGCCGGAACGGAATCGCAGTGGTGCGAGTAATTCGCTGACTTTAGACCGGCCTTTAATGCTGCGGCAGGCGGATAACGGTTTCTATTATGTGAATGGGACGCCCACGGATTGCGTGCATTTGGCGGTGACGGGCATGCTGGATCATCTGCCGGATATGGTGATTTCTGGCATTAATCACGGCGCCAATATGGGCGATGACACCATTTACTCCGGTACGGTGGCGGCGGCCATGGAAGGTTATTTGTTGGGCGTGCCGTCCATTGCGGTGTCGCTGACCAGTCACCCGAGTGTGCATTTTGAAACGGCGGCGGCGGTGGTGCGCAAGCTGGTACAGCAGTTTGTGGCCCAGCCTTTGGCCGAAGCTACGCTTTTGAATGTCAATGTGCCGGATGTGCCCCTGGAGGCCTTGCGGGGGGTGCAGGCCACCCGCTTGGGACGGCGCCACAAAGCAGAGCCGGTGGTGCGCCAGCAAAATCCCCGTAATGAAACCGTGTATTGGGTGGGCGCCGCCGGTGCCGCTCAAGATGCGGGCGAGGGAACGGACTTTTACGCGGTGGAGCAGGGCTTTGCCTCTGTGACGCCCTTGCAGATTGATTTAACCCGCTACAGCCAATTGGCTACGGTGCGGGATTGGTTGCCCGATTGAGATTTAGACCATGTTGAAGGCCGATCATTTACGAGGTGTAGGGCTGACGTCCCAGCGTACCCGTTTGCGCATGGTGGAGCGGCTGCGCCAGGATGGCATTCGCGATGAGGGTGTGCTCACCGCCATGGCTAATGTTCCCCGCCATATTTTTGTGGATGAGGCGTTGGCGAGCCGGGCCTACGAAGATACCGCCTTGCCTTTGGGATTTTCCCAAACCATTTCCCAGCCGTTTATTGTGGCGCGCATGTTAGAAGTGCTGCGCGCCGGGCGGGAGCTGGGCAAGACCTTGGATGTGGGCGCGGGCTGCGGCTATCAAACGGCGGTGTTGGCCCAGTTGTCGTCAGAGGTGTATGCCATTGAGCGCATTGGGGGGTTGCTGGAAAAAGCACGCGCTAATCTGCGTCAATTGAGCTTGCCTAATGTGCGCTTAAAGCATGGCGATGGTTATTTAGGTTTGCCAGAAGTGGCGCCATTTGACACTATCGTGGTGGCTGCGGCGGCTTCTCGGGTGCCAGAGGCCTTGTGTACCCAGTTGGCTATCGGTGGGCGCTTGATTTTGCCCATGGGTGTGGCGGAACAACGTCTGTTGCTCATTGAACGGGCACCGATGGAATACATAGAAACTTGGCTCGATCCGGTGCGCTTTGTGCCGCTCTTGCCGGGTACGGAATAACAGAGGATGGGAATGCGGCCTGTGGTGAATGCAATGTGTAAACAGATGGCCCGTGCATGTTGCGGGGCTTTGGTCGTCGTGCTGGCGGCCTGTAGCAGCGTGCCGGAACAGCCTGTCGCGGTGGAAGAGCGTTCCCCAGTGCCGAAAACAGTGCTGAAACCCAGCGCCGTGGTGGCGCCGAATCCTGCCGATGGCCCGGTGCATGTGGTGCAAAAGGGCGAAACCCTGTCCCGCATCGCTGTTCAGTACAAGCTGACGGTGGCTGATTTGACGGCCTGGAATAGCTTGGCCGATCCCAACAAGGTGGAAGTAGACCAACGTCTGCGCCTCACCCCACCTCCGGACGCCAATGGTGTGGTGGTGAAACCCATCAGCACCGATGCCCCCCCGGAAGGTCGGCCTTTGAACGGTAGCCCGGCCCCCGTGGCCGCCCCTGTGGTGGCCGCGCCCCGTGCGCAAGAGGGCAAGTCGCTCGTCAAACAAGAGCCTATCGCCGGGGTGGTGCCTTATTCCGATAGTGCCCTGGCCAAAGCCCGTGTCGCTTTGGGCATTACCACGCCCATTAATCCCAGCCAAACCCCCGGCCAAGGTGGCACGAAGGCGGCCAGCAATAGTGCAACTCCCGCCACGTCGGTCGCTGCGGCCCCTGCGGCGGTAAGCCCCACTCCTGCTGCGGCCACGCCGCCAAAGGTGGTCGCCGCCGCTGCTTCTGGGCAGTGGGCATGGCCCGCCGAAGGCCAAGTGGTGCGGCCTTTTGATGGCAAAGGCAGTAAAGGCATTGATATTGCCGTGGCGCCGGGTGGGGTGGTGCTGGCGGCAAGTGCCGGGAAAGTGGTATATGCCGGCGATAATCTGCCCGGTTATGGTTTGGGGGTGATTATCAAGCACGATAATCAGTACTTGTCCGTATACGGAAAGAATGGCAAATTGCTGGTCAAAGAAGGACAAATGGTTAACCAGGGGCAAAAAATTGCCGAAATGCCTAAGAGCTCACCTGATCCATTACACTTCGAGATTCGTAGCGATAGCAAGCCTGTTAACCCTAAGAACTACCTGCCAAACCGGGAGTAACCTGTGACTGAAGACGAGCACGATTTCTCAAACGACGAAGACATCGAGCCCGTCTTTACCGACGAGGCGCCGGAAGCTCTGGAAGAGTCTCCCTTAGAGGCGCCGTCACTGCCCACCGAAACGATCACCACCACGGTCACGACTGAATTTCTGAGCGACAACACCTTGTTGTACCTCAGCGAAGTCGGCGCCAATCCGCTGCTTACCCCGGAACAAGAGTTGGACTTGGCGCGCAAAACGCGCCAGGGGGATTTTCAGGCGCGGCAAAAAATGATTGAGCACAATCTGCGGCTGGTGGTGAATGTGGCCAAGCATTACCTCAATCGCGGCCTGCCGCTGCTGGATTTGGTGGAAGAGGGCAATCTGGGCCTGATTCACGCCCTGGAAAAGTTTGATCCCGAACGGGGCTTCCGCTTTTCTACCTACGCGGTGTGGTGGATACGGCAAAGCGTGGAGCGGGCCATCATGTCCCAGTCGCGCACCGTGCGCCTGCCGGTGCATGTGGTGAAAGAGCTGAACCAAGTGCTGCGCGCTTTGCGGCGCTTAGAAGGCAGCCATCGGGGCGAAAGCCTGCCGGAAGAAATCGCCCATCTGCTGGATAAGCCGGTGGAGTCGGTGCGGGAAATTCTGGCGCTGAACGAACACACCGCCTCCTTGGATGCGCCCCTGGATGGCGATCCCGGCCTGACCATTGGTGATTTTTTGGCGGATGGCGAAGAGCACCGCCCGGAGCAGCAATTCCAAGCCGCCGAACTAGAAGGCTTGCTTCATGAATGGTTGGCTCATTTGAGTGAAAAACACCGCACCGTGATCGAATGGCGTTATGGCTTGGACGGGCGGGATGAGCTGACCTTAGAAGAATTGTCCAGCCAGTTGGGCATTACCCGTGAGCGGGTGCGTCAAATTCAGTTGGAAGCTTTAGCCAAGCTGCGCGCCATCATGCGCCGGGCTGGGGTGTCAAAAGAAATGGTGTTGTAAGTCTCTCCGGCGGGCCTGTTCTGGGCCCGCTCGTTTTTTCCCCTAACTCGTTTTGCCCTGCATGCTGAATATTTCAGCTCCTTTCATTCGCCGTCCCGTTGCCACCACCTTAACCACGCTTGCCATTTTTCTGGCGGGCTTGCTGGGGTTTCGTCTCTTGCCGGTGGCACCCTTGCCGCAGGTGGATTTTCCTACCATTTCGGTGGAAGCCAGTTTGCCGGGGGCCAGCCCCGAGACCATGGCCGCCACCGTGGCCACGCCCCTGGAGCGGGCCTTGGGACGCATCGCGGGCATTAGCGAAATGACCTCCTCCAGCTCCCAAGGCAGCACCCGTGTGGTGTTGCAATTTGAGCTGAACCGCGACATTAACGGCGCCGGGCGGGATGTGCAGGGCGCCATTGCGGCGGCCCGCAGCTTGCTGCCCACGGGGCTATCCGGCAATCCCACTTGGCGCAAGATGAATCCGGCGGATTCGCCGGTGCTGCTGCTGTCCTTGTTTTCGGACACCTTGAATCAGGGGCAAATCTACGATGCCGCCTCCACCATCTTGGCCCAGAAGCTGGCGCAGGTGGATGGCGTGGGGCAGGTGCGTGTGGGGGGCAGCTCCTTGCCTGCGGTGCGGGTGGAGCTCAATCCCCTGGCTCTGGCCAAGTACAACATCGGCTTGGAAGAAGTACGCGCCACCTTGGTGGCGGCCAATGCCAATCGTCCCAAGGGCAATGTGGAAGACGGCGCCCGCCATTGGCAAATTGGCGCCACCGACCAAGCCAGTCGCGCCGCCGATTACCTGCCGTTGATCGTGTCCTACAAAAACGGCAGCGCGGTGCGGGTGGCGGATGTGGCGGATTCGGTGCTGGATTCAGTACAAGACTTACGCAATGCCGGGCTGGCCAATGGTCAGCCGTCGGTGTTGGTGATGGTGTACCGCCAACCGGGGGCCAACATCATCGACACCGTAGACCGGGTGCGCCGGGAGCTGCCCCATTTGGCGTCGTCCATGCCCGCCAGCATACGGGTGCAAGTGACCTTGGATCGCACCCCCACCATTCGCGCCTCTTTGGCGGAGGTGGAACGCAGCCTGTTGCTGTCCATGGGCTTGGTGATTTTGGTGGTGTTTTTATTTTTGCGTGATGGGCGTGCCACGGTGATTCCCGGTTTGGCCCTGCCGGTGTCGCTGCTGGGCAGTTGTGCCGCCATGTATTTGGCGGGCTATAGCCTGCATATTTTGTCGCTCATGGCCCTGACTGTGGCCACGGGGTTTGTGGTGGACGATGCCATGGTGGTGCTGGAAAACACCATGCGCCATCTGGAAGAGGGCGCCAGCCCGTGGCAAGCGGCCTTGCGGGGCGCCCAAGAAGTGGGCTTTACCGTGCTGTCCATGAGTATTTCTCTGGTGGCGGTGTTTATTCCCATTTTGTTTATGGGCGGCATCATTGGCCGTTTGTTCCGGGAGTTCGCGGTGGTGTTAACGGTGGCCATTGCCATTTCCCTGCTGCTGTCCCTCACCACCACGCCCATGCTCTGCGCTCGCTTATTGCGTCCCCAGCCGCCCGAGCAGGGGCCGGTGTTTCGAACCTTGGAACGGGGTTTTGCGGCGCTGCTGGCGGGCTATCGGTGTAGTTTGAGTTGGGCCTTACGCCACAGTCGCCTGACTTTGCTGGTGTTGGCGGCCACCATCGGCCTCAATGTGTGGCTGTACGGCACGGTGCCCAAGGGCTTTTTCCCCCAGCAAGACACGGGACGCATGGTGGGCAATATCCAGGCCGATCAGGCCATTTCGTTCCAGGCCATGCAGCGCAAGCTGGCGGATTTTATGGCGGTGGTGCAAGCCGATCCGGCGGTGCGTAATGTCATGGGCTTTACCGGGGGTGGGCAGCGCAACAATGCCGCCATGTTTATCGAGCTCAAGCCCTTGTCGGAACGGCAGGTATCGGTGGATCAAGTCATCGCTCGCTTGCGCGGCCAATTAGCGAAACAACCGGGGGCCACGCTGTATTTGCAAGCGGCCCAAGATCTGCGCATGGGCGGGCGTTCGGGCAATGCCCAATGGCAATACACCTTGCAAGGGGACGATTTGCAGTTATTGCGGGATTGGGAGCCCAAGGTGCGCCGGGCCATGGCCGATTTGCCCGAGCTGCGCGACGTGAGCACCGATCAGCAAGACAAGGGTTTAGCCACCTATTTGAGCTATGACCGGGATAGCGCCGCCCGACTGGGCATTACGCCGCGCCTTTTGGATGCCACGCTCAACGATGCTTTTGGGCAGCGTCAGGTATCCACCATTTATGCGCCGCTCAATCAATATCGGGTGGTGATGGGAGTGGCTCCTCGGTTTTTGCAAAGTCCAGACAGCTTGCGGGATGTGTATATCAAGTCGCCAGCGGGGCAGCAGGTGCCGCTGTTGGCTTTGGCCCGCGCCGAACCAGCGGTTCAGGCCTTGGGCGTGTATCACCAAGGGCAATTTCCCGCCACCACCGTGTCGTTTAATTTGGCGGAGGGCGTGTCTTTGTCCCAGGCGGGGGCCGCCATTGAGCGCACCATGGCCCAGATCGGTGTGCCCACCGGCATTCAGGGCAGTTTTCAGGGCACGGCCAAGGTGTTTAAAGAGTCACTGTCGAGCCAGCCCTTGTTGATTTTGACCGCCTTGCTCACGCTCTACATCGTGTTGGGCATGTTGTACGAGAGCTATATCCACCCGCTCACTATTTTGTCCACCTTGCCATCGGCGGGGGTGGGGGCCTTGTTGGCGCTGCTGGCCTGCGATGGCGAATTCAACATCATGGCCATGATTGGGGTGCTGCTCTTGATTGGCATCGTCAAGAAAAACGCCATCATGATGGTGGATTTTGCTCTGGAGGCGGAACGGCGCCAGGGCTTGTCGCCTCAAGAGGCGATTTTCCAAGCCTGTTGTTTGCGCTTCCGGCCCATCATGATGACCACCTTGGCGGCTCTGTTGGGGGCGCTGCCTCTGGCCTTGGGCGGAGGCGAAGGTGCCGAACTGCGCCAGCCCTTGGGCATTGCCGTGGTGGGTGGTTTGTTGTTGTCCCAGCTCCTGACCTTGTACACCACGCCCGTGGTGTATCTCTATTTGGAACGTCTGCGTTGTTGGTGCATGCGGCGCCGGGCCGGGGCGGCGGTGCCCACTGGCGAGCGCTAACCCCCGCTTGCCCGGTATCAAGTGAGGTTTTGAACATGAAATGGATGTGTTACGGGCTGCTGCCCTGTGTGCTGGCTGCTTGTGCCCTGGGGCCGGATTATGTGGCCCCGCCGATGACGTTGCCGGAGCACTTTAAAGAAGCGCCCCCTAGCACGGGCGCCTCAGTGTGGCAGCCTGCCCAGCCAGGGGATGAACAGCCCCGTGGAGCATGGTGGCAGATGTGGGGCGATGCGGAGCTGGATGGCCTGCAAGCCCAATTGGCGGCGGGGAATCTCAATATGCGCGTGGCGGAAAGCCAATATCGCCAAGCCCAAGCCTTGGCGCGCACGGCGCAAGCGAGTTTGTACCCCACCGTGGGCGTGACGGCGGCGGCCAGTCGTAGTCAGAGCCAAAGCGCTGGCACGGCGCTACTCAGTGATCGCTATAGCGCCAGCGTGGCGTCGTCGTGGGAGGCGGATGTGTGGGGCGCTGTGCGGCGCAATGTGGAGGCCAGCGACGCCAGCGCCCAAGCCAGTGCCGGGGATTGGGCGGCGGTGCGTTTGTTGCAACAGGCGGAACTGAGCCTGAATTGGCTGCAATTACGGGCCCTGGACGGGCAAAAAGCCGTGCTGACAGACAGCGCCGAGGCCTACCGCCGCACATGGCAGCACATGAGTAATCGTTATCAAGCGGGCTTGGTGAGCAGCAGCGATGTGGCTTTGGCGGAAAACCAATATCAAAGCACCCAAGCCCAAGTCCTGGATGTGGCCTTGCAGCGTGCCCAGTTAGAGCACGCCATCGCCCTGCTCTTGGGCAAGGCCCCGGCAGAGTTCAGCCTGCCGGAGCGGACATTGTCGCCCCGAGTGTTGCCCTGGCCTCAAGACCTGAGCAGCCGCATGGTGCAGCGCCGCCCGGATGTGGCAGCGGCGGAACGGCGGGTGGCGGCGGCCAATGCTCAGATCGGCGTGGCTCAGGCGGCGTTTTTTCCTAGCCTGACGTTGAGTGCCTCGGGCGGTTGGCAGAGTGCGCAATGGGCGGGCTTGGTGAGTGCGCCGAATCAGATCTGGGCCTTGGGGCCTACTCTGGCCTGGAATATGTTGGATGGCGGTGCCCGCCGTGCCAAGAGCGCCCAAGCTCAAGCCGCCTGGGAGGGGGCGGTGAGCAGCTACCGGCAGACGGTACTGACCGCCCTAAAGGAAGTGGAAGATGCGTTGGCGAGCTTGCGAATTTTGCACCAGGAAATTCAAGTTCAGCATCAGGCCTTGTTGGCGGCGCAACGGGTACTGCAAACCACCCAAAATCAGTATCAAGTGGGTTTGGTGGCCTATTTGAATGTCTTGACGGCACAAAACACCGCACTGGCCGCCCAGCGCAGCGCCAACGACTTGCAAACTCGCTATCAGAGTGCTGGCGTAAACCTCATTAAGGCCTTGGGCGGATTATGGTAATGGTGAGTTAACGTGAAAAATAGGTAAAGAAATGTGGTCAGGAATTAATATTACTTTCGTCGATTCACTGAATTTGCTACATTCGCGCCAGCTGTGTTCCCGTACCCCAACGGTTATGTCTAATAGATGAGGAGAAAATTGATGAAAACAATGCAACAAGGTTTTACGCTGATCGAATTAATGATCGTGGTAGCGATCATTGGCATCCTGGCCGCTGTGGCGATTCCCCAGTATCAGGACTACACCATCAAAGCAAAGCTATCGAATGCACTGGCCTCCGTAGCCTCCATCAAAACCGCTGTGGCCCTGTGCGCTCAGGAAAATGGCGGCACCTTGACCGCTTGTGACACCACCTCCTCTGGCACGCCCACCAGCATTCCCGCCTTTACCGCGACCAAAGAAGTGGCCTCTGCAACAGTGACGGATGGTGTGATTACGCTAAAGTTGGGAACAGCGATTGGTACCAATATTGATGGCGGTGGCGTTGTGATTACACCGATAGTCGACGCTACTTCTCCAAGCCTGATTTGGAAGCAATGCCCGGATTCGTCTTTGACCAATACCACGGCCCAAACCATGGTGAAGCAGAACAATCGTAGTTCGGATACCTGCTCCTAAGCAGTACGCCCGTAGCCAAATAAAAACCGCCCCCGGTTACAGCACACCGGGGGCGGTTTTTATTTGCAGGTTGAACATGCGCCAACGTAGAAACAGAACAGCGACAGCGTGTTGGCTCCTAGGGCACTATCAAACTCAAACAACGGACATACTTTTTGCGCCGTTGCGCCGCCGTGAGGTCGCGTAAAAACAAGGCATTTGCCAGAAATGTGCTCAGCCTAATTAGGGGCAATGGCACAAGGTTTATGTTCTTAATGCGCGGCTTCGCGGCGTTTGGATCGTGGTTTTACTGCTGGCCATTCGATCTGACAACGGGCAAAACATGGTTACAACGCTACTGCGGTACGGCACACGGCTGACTACAGGGCTACGGTGATTTCTTCTCGGCGTATCAGCTCTTGTTCCAGTTGATAGCCATCTAACACGAGGGCGTCGTGGGCTGCCAAGAGGCCCACGGGGGCGCCGCGATCATCGACTACAGGCATGTGGCGGAATCCTCCTTCGTACATGAGATGAAGAGCATGACCAAAAGGCTTGTCCATGTGGATGGTCTGGGGTTTTACCGTCATGATCTGATTCACCTGGACGTTTTCTGGTGAACAGCCCGAGGTGGTACAGCGGAATACGATGTCTCGCTCGGTCAGAATACCCAGCAATCTTTGGTGTTCAACCACCAAAACTGCCGAGGAATTCCATTCCTTCATGATGTGCGCGCACGCGTGAATAGTGTTGGTGGGGGAAACAACGGGAAACGGGCGGGAGCCAATAACCTCACGGACAGGACGTTGGGGCATGGGACATCTCCTTTCGGGAAAGTAGATGGTGAGAAGAACGGCATTCGTAAGAGAGGAGCGCTCATTATACAAATCCTGAGTGAAATAGTAAGGTATTTGTGCGAAAGAAGCTCTGTTTTTTGTTAGTGCTTTGTTTCTTATGGGTAAGTTTTTTTGCGGTGCTGAAAAAGGTCTGCGCTGCGGGGGCTAGACGGCCCCCTGTGCGGCCCTAAGCCGCTGTATCAATGACGGCGATGAGCTCGCCTTCTTGGATGGGGTCGAAGTCGTGCACCAGCACTTCAAGCACCGTGCCATCCACTGGACTGGGAATGTCGAGGGCCACTTTGCCGGTTTCTAACACCACCACTGTGTCGTCGCGGTGGATGGCTTGTCCGGGGCTAATCAGTACAGAGTCGATACTGACATCGCCTTGGGCGCAACTGCCGCAGCTTTGCCAGCATTCGGGGTATTTGGGGATGCGTAATTCGTAGCGGGCCATTGTGTTGGCGGAGAGAGGGGATGAAGCGAGGAGTGTTCGTTGGGGAAATAGCGACTGGCGGCAGGGCGCACAGGGACGCTATTTCCCGTTTCTGGCCTGAAATTAGGCGTTGAGCTCCAGAACGCCGTCGGCTTCTACTAGGGCGCCTCTGGGCAAGGCGCTCACGCCGATGGCGGCACGGGCCGGGTAGGGCTCGGGGATGTAGCGGGCCATGGCTTCATTGACCTTGGCAAAATTGCCCAAGTCGGTGAGGAAGACGTTTAGCTTCACCACATCGGCCAGGGAGCCGCCTGCCGCCTCAGCCACGGCTTGCAGGTTTTGGAAAACGCGCTCGATCTGGGCGTCAATGCCCTCTACCAACGTCATGCTGGCGGGGTCAAGGCCAATTTGGCCGGATAAATACACGGTGTTGCCCACGCGCACGGCTTGAGAATAGGTGCCGATGGCGGCGGGGGCATTGGGGGTGCTGATGATGGTTTTAGCCATGAAAGCTCCAAACTCAGAATTTTAGGGAAATAAAAAGCCCTCTTGGTTGGCCCCACTACCGCACTGGGGCAAAGCAAGAGGGCGATATGGATTTAGGCGCCGCTGAAGGTTACATCCACCTTCATTTTGTTCATGGGGCGCTGCACGCCAGTGTGCTTGGTGATGTTGAACAGCAGCGGGGCGGCCACGTTAGCGGTGATATTGCCTTGCTCGTCTTTGTACACCATGACACCCACAGCGACTTCATCGCCTTCAGCCAAATTGAGGGCTGCACCGTCTTCGTCTGTCATGGGCATGTCGTAACGGAAACCAAATACGGCGGGGTCGGCCACGGTGAAGCAGACTTGGCTGTCGTCCAGGCATTGCAGAGAGAACAGAATGGCCTCTTTGTCTTGATCGAATAAACCAAAACGAGTGCAGGTCTCAAAGCCCGGCAAACCTTTTGCAAAGGTAATGACCTTGTCGGGAGCGATGTCGAGCGGGGTGATGGGATTGCTACTCATAGCTCAGTCTCCTTGTGGGCGGCGCGTGCCGCCGTTGTTGATAGGTGAAACGTAAAACCCCGAATCCGGGGCTGGTTATTATGATATTGGAACCGACGGGCTGAAGGGGCCTTTCTTTGCCGATTTCCGGGCCGGGTGCTGAAAAAAATCCCCTAGTGCAGGGCTTGGGGCACGGTGAGCGCAAATTCGGGGATCTCGGCCTCAAAACGTGTGCCATCTTCCGCCACCATTTGGTAGAAGCCGCGCATGGTGCCCACGGGGGTGCTGAGGGTGCTGCCGCTGCTGTATTCGTACTGTTCGCCGGGCGCTAAGTGGGGCTGCTGACCGACCACCCCTTGGCCTTTCACTTCCTGCACCTCTTCGTTGCCGTCGGTGATGATCCAATGGCGACTGAGCAACTGGGCACTGACGGTGCCGGTGTTTTCCAGGGTGATGGTGTAGGCAAACACAAAGCGTTCGACGCTGGGGTCGGACTGTTCCGCCAGATACTCGGAAACGGCGTTTACCCGGATTTGATAGATTTTGGCTGTACTCATGATGGCAATGGGCGCTGGGGAAAAGGGAAAACCGTTGTTATGGTGCCGCAGGGCGGGATTATGGAGCACTTCTTTAGGCATAGAAGCTTACACAGAGGCGGGAACCCCTGGCAATGTGTTCACGAAGGTGTGGCAGGCGCGGACGGGCTCGGTATAATCGCACCCCTTTTATTCCCCCAACGGGACGCCTAGCCTCCGGCACGGCCTATTCCCACTTTTGCGAGAGTTCCTCATGTATCGCTGGAATGACTATAAGAACGGTATTTACGCCTTTTGCGCCAACTACCTGCGCCCCCATTTAGCGGCGGTGCACATGGTGGTGGAATCAGGGCGCGTAGCATTCGTTGATACGGGCACTAATGAATCTTTGGCGGCGGCCCAAGATGCGTTAGCGCAAGTGGGTTTGGCGGCGGATGCGGTGGATTTTGTGATTCTGACCCACATCCATTTGGATCACGCCGGTGGCGCCGGGGCGTTTATGCGCGCCTTCCCCAACGCCAAGCTGGTGGTGCATCCCCGTGGTTCGCGCCATATGGCCTCGCCGGGCAAGCTGGTGGATGCGGTGAAGGTGGTGTACGGCAGCGAATACGTGGAACGGGTGTACGGCAACATTCTGCCTGTGCCACAAGAGCGCATTATCGAAGCCAGCGATGGCTTGGTGCTGAATCTGGCCGGTCGGGAACTGCTGTGTTTTGACACCCCTGGTCACGCCAAGCACCACATCTGCGTGCTGGATACCAAGGCCCAGGGCTTTTTCACCGGCGACACCTTTGGTATTTCGTACCGGGAATT
>JACCDO010264428.1_pt1 | contig 12199 bp, 8 predicted proteins | sample 7446101 | NCBI WGS metagenome assembly JACCDO01 (sample SAMN15323440, study PRJNA562643) | freshwater metagenome | isolation source: river surface water | place: USA:Blue River Watershed | collected 2017-08-16 | reverse complement strand
TTATTATTTTTTGTTATTATTTGATTATTATTTACCCAATAATTTTCAAAATTATAATTATTTTTATCAAAATTATTTATATATATAATTTTATTATAATATATATTATTTTCTAATAAATATTTAACAATAAATTCTAATATATAATAATTATTATAATTCTTTGATTTACATAATATTAAATTTTCATATTTATTTATAATATTATTTTCAAAATTTATTAATTTATTACTTTGAAAATTAACAACTATAATAATATTGCAATTATTAAAATATTCTTTAGAAGTGATAAATTTATTCAATTGATCTTCATTATTTATATTTAATAAATATAATATATTAGTATCATTGTATAATTCTTCCAAATAATCTTCATCTACTATATTTTTGTTTTCTATTTTCTTTTCTATTTTTTTAGATATAAATATATTGTTATAAACAACTTCAATATTATTCTTTGAATAAAAATAATCACTTAAAAGATTATTACTATTAAAATGTATTAATGCATGATCAATATTTTTTAAATTATTATTTATAATATATTGATTAACATTAAAAAAATCATTTTTAAATAAAAATGATTTTAATGAATAAATAGCTTTGTCATTTATACCATTCTTTATCCAATGACTATACAAATCAATAATATTCATTGACCTAACATGTTTATTAAATTCTTTATATATTAAATAATTGAATGAATCATCTATATTATTAATAATTTCATTGTTTATTAATATATTATAAGTAATATTATCATCATATACAATATTTAATAAATATATTTTAAATATATTATCTTCTACTAAATAATAATAGTCATCATTACTTAAAAATTTTATTTTACTTGAATTATTATCATTATAAAAAAATTTATTAAAAGTATCTATTTTATATATTTTATGTTGATAATCATCAAATAAATAAAAACTACTATTATTTAGATCATAATATTTTTTATAATAATATTTATTATTATGATATATGTATGTTTCATTAATTGTTAAATTGTCCCAAAAAATATTAATATTTTCATTATTTAAATCATAACTTCCATTTTTTATATTATCTTTGTCATTTATTCTAAAATTTATTAAATTTATAATATATTTTTCTTCAAAATCTTTTACTACAATAATCTCTTTAAAGATATTTTCATATATTATTATATTTTCATTGTCTGTTATATAATCATAAGATTCTTCTTTAGAATTATGAAAAATAATTATTATTTTATCATTTTCAATTTTAAATTTTCCAATATTACAATAATTATTATCATAAATATTATTATTATAATTATTAATAAAATATTCATTATTTTTATATTCTAAGGTTTTAACATATTTTTCATAATAATAATTATTATTTTTACTATTTAATTCGTTAAAATTATAAAATATTTCAGAATTCCATAATTTCCATGATATTTTTAGTTTATTATTATTAATTTCATAATTTCCACATTCATCATTATTACTTTTTCTAAATATTTTATTATCATCAATAATACATATTTCATTCCAATCATTATGATAAATATATACTTCTAATAAATTTTTATTTTCCTTTTCAATTATTTCTTCAGTAATCTCTTCATCGATATCATGATAAATTTCTTCAATTATTTCTTCGACATCAATAACATTATTAATTTCTTCATTCATTTTTTGATTTATTTTGATTTCAAAAATATTATTTTTTTTAATAAAAACTTCAGAATCCCATTTTTTCCAATAAATAATTAATTTTTCATTATTTAGTTCAAAGTCAGCTGTTTCTTTATTATCACTTAATCTGTATAAAAAATTATTATATTGATTTATTATAATAAAATCATTCCATGTATTATGTTTGATCTCAATTTTTTCATTAAATTTATCAGTGTGATCATAATAAACTTCATCAATCAATTCAAAGACATTATAATATTCATTATTTAATTTAATATTCATTATTTTATCATTAATTATTTTTATATCATATACTAATAATTTATTATCAATATTAATTATTTTATTTTCTTCTTTATCAATTAAATAAATAACTACTTTATTATCAAAAAAAATATTTATTTTATTCTTGTTACAATATATTTCATTTTCATTTTCAATTTCATTTTCGAATTTAGGTTCATCTTTATTTATATATTTATCTTCATTTTCCTCTTCTTTATCATTATTATTATTTTTTATGTATGTATATGAATATATTAAATCATCTAATACTGTATCATCTTTCATAAATAATTCTTCTTTTTGATTTTTATTCCAAATAATTTTTAATATATTATTTTCAAAAATAAATTTACCTTTATCATTATTTTTCTTCAATACTGATGATGTAAAATAATTAATTAATATAATTTCTTCATATTTTGGATAAATTAATTTAATATCTTCCATTTAATTATAAAATATAATAAAAAAAGATAAAATAAACCATAATTTTATTTATAAATTCTTTTTTCATGTATTCCATAATTAAGATAATGTTCTGCTAATTCTTTATCATTTAAATGAAATAAATCTTCATTATTATTTTTATATTTTTTTGGATTAAAATCATATGGTAATCTATAAATTCTCTTTTCTTTTATTCCATAATTAATATAATGTTCTATTAATTGATATTTTGATAATTTTTCTAAATCTTTATATATTTTCTTATATAATATATGATCAAAATCATCAGGTAATTTACTATTTGATTTTGAAGGATTTTTATAAATTCTATGTTCTTTAATACCAAAATTTAAATAATGTTCTATTAATTGATCATCAGATAAATTTAATAAATCATTATGCAATTCTCTATATTCTCTTGGATTAAAATCATCTGGTAATGTATTATTTGTTGATTCATTGGATGTTTCTTTTGATGTTTCTTTTGATGTTTCTTTTAACTTTTCTTTTGACTTTTTTTTTTTTGATTTTTCTTTTGAAGATTTTTTATAAATTCTATGCTCTTTAATACCTAATTTTAAATAATGATCTATTAATTCTTTATCAGATAAATTTGATAAATCATCATATAATTTTTTATATTCTATTGGATCAAAATCATCCGGTATTTTATAGATTCTACCTTCGTTAAATCCTATTTTTAAATAATGATCTATTAATTCTTTATCTGATAGTTTACTAATATCATTATATATCTTTTTATAAGTATTAGTATCAAAATCATCAGGTATTTTATACAATCTATTCTCTTTAATACCATAATGAATATAATGTTCTTTCAATTGAAGAATATTTAAACTTTCTAGATCTTTATGTAAATATTTATAAAATTCAGGATCAAAATCATGTGGTAATTTATAAATTCTTTTCTCTTTATTACCTTTAAACAAATAATGTTTTTTTAATTCTTCATCACTTAATTTCTCAAGATCTTTATATGTACTTCTATAAATATTACAATCAAAATCATTTGGTACTTTATAAATTCTTCCTTCAAATATTCCATGTTTTAAATAATGTATATCAATATCATTATTTGAAAAATGTGATATATCTTTATAAAGTTGTCTATAAGTATTATAATCAAAATCAGATGGCATTTTATAAATTTTTTTTGAATCTAAATCATTATTAATATAGTATTGTACTGTATGTGGAAAATCTAAATTATTAACATTTTCATTAATTTTTTTATAATAATCTATATCGAAATTTAATAATAACTCTTTTAATTTATTTTTATCAAAAATATTATTTTTATCAATATCATTTTTTATATATTTTTTAATAACTCCTAAATAACCACATTCATCTAAACAATTATTTAATAACATATATGTGTATAAATTAAAATTATATGGTATTGTTATTTTACTAAATTTTTTCTCATCAATTTTCAATAATAAATTCATATAAAAATTATTTAAATAAATATTTTGATCATTATTTTTATTATATATTCTTGCTTCATAAAATCCATGATTAATATAATGTTTTATAACATCAATATATGAATGAGTTAATAACTCAATATTATTTTTTTTATAATAATATACATCAAAATCTTCAGGTACATCGAAAAAATATAATAATCCAATAGTATCTAATTTATCTCTATAATATTTAGGTAATAATTGTTTAAAATTTTTTTTATGCTTATAACCTTCAAATTGTCCAGTTTTAATAAAATGATCAAGTAATTGTTCATTATTTAAATCATTTAATTCATAATAAGATCTATAAAAATCATAATCAAAATCTTCAATATGTTCATCATAAATATCTAATTTATATTCATTTTGTATATCATATATTTTTTTTAATTTTATTAGTGCAAAAATATTTTTAGAAATTAAATATTGATATAATTCTTCATTTTCCCAAAATAAATTTTTTGATTTATTATACTCTTCACCAATTTTTAAAAATACATCATGATTCTCATAAATTTGAGTTGTATTTAATTCAATATTTTCGATTAAAGACTTTAAATCATGTATTAAATTTTTTTTACTTTCAAAAAAATTAATAAATTTATTTATATTCTTGGTTTTTAATAAAAATAAATAAGATTGATAATGATAATTTATTTGCGTTGAATCATTATATGCATATAAATCAGTCTCTTCACTCATAAAATTCTGAATATAATGAAAATAATTTTTAATTTCATTTGTAACTATAATAGAATCATTTAAGCATAAAATATAATCATAATCATTAATATTTACATTTTTAATTGCAAAAATCCATTTTCCAAAATCAAAATAATTATCATTATTTATAAAAAAATACTTAATAATTTTCTTATCATCTTTTAAGTCATTATATAATAATTCTCCATAATTTTGTCCGTTAGTATCTATTATTACTATATTTTCAACAAAATTTTTTATTATTGAAAAATTACTTAGACTAATATTATATTTTATATTATTACATGTATGATTTGCAATCAATAATAAAATTTTATATTTATGCATATTATTTTTGCTAGAAAAAAAACTTAAATTTTAAATTAATTCAAAATTATAAAATAAAATATAATAAATAAATATTATGAGTATTTGGAAAGATATTAAATTTTTAAATAAAAGCTATAAAAGCATTATAAATAATTATTTTTTAGATAAAAGTGGTAAGTTTATAATAAATGATAATATACTTACTATTGATTTTGATGATTGGGGTATTGAAAAATTTTATTTTGATAATAACAATGATAAATATAATATTGATGATAATGATGATGAATTATTTTATAATATAATTTACAAAAATTTTCGAAAAATAAATAATATAGCAGTAACATTGCAAATAGGTAATTGGTTTGTATTTAAAAAAATGGAACATTATTTAAATAATTTTAAAAATATTAATGTAAATATATATTTCGTATTAATCGAAAATATAGTTAAAGATGATATTATTGAATACTTAAAAAATAATTATAAATATTCAGTTATAATTAGTGCTGAAAATAGAGGAATGGATATTGGCTTATTTCTTGTAAACATGCATTTTATAAAGAAAAATAAATATTTGCATAAATACATTTTTAAAATACATACTAAAACAAATGATGATTTTAGAAATCAAACACTTAATATATTAATGGGAACTCATAATAAAATTATAGAAAATATTAAATTTTTAAGTAAAGACCATGTTGGTATGTATGCTGGTAATTTTATTTATAAATATCATAATGATAAAGGTGTATTTGAAAGTAATTATTATCATTTAAAAAATTTAGTAAATTATTTATATAATGAAGATATAAATACTAATAATTTAGAATTTGTAGCTGGAACAATGTTTATAGTTAAAAATAAAATATTTGATATTTTAAATATAAATAATATTGAATATTTATATAAATCTTTAAATAATATTGAAACATTAGATTATTATTGGTATAGTGTTTTTTATAAAATAAATATTAATCAGAAAGACAAAATAGATTATGATTATCATAAAAATATAAAAACAAAATATCCAAATAATATGGCTTATTCAATTAAAACAAATAGACCAGGTTTACGAGATTGTATGGTAGAACATGCAATGGAACGTTTATTTGGTTATATTTGTAAAAAAAATAATTTACATATTGTTCAATAATTTTATAGATTTGGTAAGCATAATAATTTTGAGATAATACCTTTACTTAATACATGATTTTTAATTTTTTCATGAACACGATTTTCAGATATATCAGTTTTATATATATTGTACCAATTAATAAATAAATTTTTCAAAAAAAGATTTAATATCTCTTTTCTATCATAATCATTGTTTAATAATTTATAATCTATTAATAATTTAAATATACTATCATAATGATTTTCTAATTCTTTAATATAATGATAAAATATTGCAAATTTAATATTTTTTTTAACATAATTTTTAGTTTCTAAAGTTTTATTTTTAATATAAACAAGAATAAAATTATATAACTCATTATCATCTGATAATGAATCAAATAATAATTCTGTTACAATTTGATAAAATCTAAAATATTTTATTTGATATAAAAGTATTTCACTACTTAATTTATTATACTCTTCATTTTGTGAATTATTATTTAAAAAAAAATTTTCAATACTTTTTTTCTGATTTTCGAAATCAAAATTATTATTCATAAATAAAAATAATTCTTCATTATTAATTTTATCATTTTCAAGATAATATATTATTTTTGTAATAAGTTCTTTATCATTTGTTATAGTTGATAATTTTATAATATAATTTTCTAAATATGGTTTTTTTATAAATTTATTAATTGGTATATTTGAAACATTTTTTCGAGTTAATGTTTTCCAATATTTTATTACCATTTCTTCTTCTAAATTCATCAGTTATATTTCATATATAATAAGTTTTTTTTTAAAATTATCAAATTAATTTATTAAAAAAATAAAAAAATTATTTTTAAAAAATATAAATATAAAAAGTTATTATATAATATAATAAGATGGCTTTACCTGAAATTAACGATTTAAACAATATGAACAATAAATTAAATGTTGAAAATGAATATTTATTGAGGAAAAATAATAAGAGATTTGTTCTTTTTCCCATTATTCATAACGATATATATGAATTATATAAAAAAGCAGAAAGTTCTTTTTGGACTGCAAATGAAATTGATTTATCAAAAGATAATAATGATTGGGAAAAGTTAACGAATGATGAACAAAATTTTATTAAAAATATTATTGGATTTTTTGCAGGAAGTGATGGTATTATTATGGAAAATTTAGCATGTAGATTTATGAATGAAATTCAAATTCCAGAAGCACGTGCATTTTATTCTTATCAAATTTTTAATGAATCAATACACAGTGAAACATACAGTTTACTAATAAATACATATATTAAAGATCAAGAAGAAAAATTAAAAATTTTTAATTCTATTGAAAATATACCATCTGTTGCAAAGAAAGCTTTATGGGCATACAAATGGATTGAAAATGTTGATGTTAATTTTGCAACTCGTCTTGTTGCATTTGCTATAGTAGAAGGTGTATTTTTTTCAGGTAGTTTTTGTGCAATATATTGGTTAAAAAAGCGAGGTTTAATGCCAGGATTAACATTTAGTAATGAATTAATTAGTAAAGATGAAGGAATGCATTGTGAACACGCTATATTATTATATAGTAAAATAGAGCATAAATTAGATGAATCTGTTGTACATCAAATTTTTAAAGAAGCAGTTATTATTGAAAAAGAGTTCATTACTGAATCAATCCCATGTGCAATGATTGGAATGAACGCAAATTTAATGAAAGAGTATATAGAATTTGTTTCTGATAGATTACTTATTCAATTAGGATATAGTAAATTATGGAATGTAGAAAATCCATTTCCATGGATGGAACTAATAAGTTTAAGACCTAAGAGTAATTTTTTTGAATTAAAAGTAGGTGAATATCAAAAAGCAAATATTCCTTTGGAATCATCTGTTTTTAATGTGAATGATGATTTTTAAAAAAAAAATATTTTTTTTCAATATTTTTAATAAAATAAGTTTTATTTTTTTAAAAGATAAATAATTTTATAATATGAGTAATAATTTAGGAATATTTTTAAATAATACTGATTCTGAAATAAAATATAATATAAATGTTATAAATTACAATAATTTAAAAAGTAATTTTGATAATATTATTGTTATTGATATTAATAATAATTATTCAGAAAAATTAAATAATTATATAAAGAATGATGAAGATTTTGTAAAAATTATTAATTATGAAATGGATAATAAAAATTTAAAAAATAATTATGATGATTTTGATAGTAATCAGATTTTTAGATTAATAGATAGTTCTAATTATTTTGATCATCTTTCATATAATTATATAACTTTTATAAATGATAATTATATATATTGTAGTGATTTAAAAGATTATTTTGATTATGTAAATAATCATAATTTGGACTTTTACTCTTATACGGATTCAACTGAAAAAAAATATCATTTTCAATTATATTTATTTACAATAAATTCTAAATCATTATATAAATTGGTAGATTTAATAAATAGTAATAATAATGAATTATTATTTAATATACATAATATTTTTGATAAAAAAATGCCATATTTAAAAATTGCTTATTTAAAATCAAATATTGAAAGTAATATTTTTTTTAATACTAAAGATGATATTTATAAGAATTTAGTTGAAAATGGATTATGTCCCATAATTAATATAAATAGACTACATTTTATTAAAAATAATTTTCAAGATGTAATTCATTATGAAACTCCAAAAGATTTTGATATAAATATTTATAGAAATAATGATGATTTAAATCATTTAAACGATGAAGCTATTTCTAAACATTTTATTCATCATGGACAATATGAATTTAGATTATATAAAAAAAATAATAATATATATCCTGAATATATACGATATTTTTTAAAAAAATATAATCTTTTAAATTATTTTGATATTCCAGATGACTTTGATATAGTAAAATATAGAGATAATAATGAAGATTTGAAGGGGTTTACAATAAAGAGAATTATATTGCATTGGGTTAATTATGGTTCTAATGAAGGAAGAAGTTATAAATAATTTTTTAATTCTTTATTGTTGAAATAATCGTTAAATTATTATAACAATAAATCATAAAAAATTAAAAATTAATTTTTTAATTCTTTATTGTTGAAAGAATGCTTGTATTATAACTTCTACAATTCTCATTTTTACATTTATTATAATTCTTATTATATTTTACAGTCGATCTTTCAGAACAATCATTACATACTATTTCATTCTTCCAATTTTTACAATAATCTAAATAAGAATCTCTACAATAATTATCAAATGTATTTTCATAAGTATTAAATTTTACTACAGACGCCTTACATAATGTACATGATGGGATTTTTTTAGTTTTATCAGTATTTTCAATAAGTTGATTTAAACAATTTTTGTGTATAGAATGACTACAATTTAATAATATTATTGTTTCGCCCAACATATCTAATTTATTTAAACATATTGGACATTCACCATCTCTACTTATTAGTTTACAATTATGAGTACCAAAACAATTAATTGATAAACATATATTACATCCATCACAATGATAATTCTTATCTTTATTACCAAGTTTGCAAGATCTGCATTTATCACAATGATATATATCCTTTAATTTATTACACCAAATTATACATTTATTACAATGATATTTCCCAAAATTTATTTTACAGTTTTTACAGTGAGTCACCATATTATTATTATCACCATAAGGTACATTACTTTCAGTATTACAATTAATACATTTTATTCTATTTTTTTCGTCATATTCCATTTTATGATCATTTAATTCATTATGACATAATTTACAGTCATAAAATTTACTACAACAAGTTGCATAAATTTGCAAATTATTGTCATAGTGGGTACAAGATTTTATATTCATTTTATAAGATATTTTAATATTAATAATGAAATTAATTAATATTCAAAATAAATATTAAAACATATCATTTTTTTAATTTTTTTTAATAAATTTATAATATTTTATTAAAAATATAATTATTATTACTAAGTATATTTATACTTGTATGAAATAGAATAGAATGGATAAAAAGGATTATAATAAAATTCTTTTTTTTTATTACATTCTAATTTTCGTAAAATTGTTTCAGCACGATAAATTTCATTAAAAGATGCAAAAAAAAATGTTATTGGTAAAATATAATAACCTGCACCTATTAATGTATAAAAAGATTGTGTAATATAATAATGAGTAGGTGCATTTTTAGAAAGTATATTATGTGATTTATTTTTTTCATAATATTTAGTTTCTAATTCATATTCTGTATTGTAAAAAGACCAACCACGAACTCCTCCATATATTCCACGTAATGCATGAAAAGCTATTCCAAATTTTTTCATATTTATATTAAACATTGCAGTATTTTATATTATTTAAGATTATAATTTTAGATTATAATTTTAAATTATTTTTTTTATAAAATTAAGTAATATTATATACTTGGACAATCAGCATCTACCATCTCTTTAACAAGTTCATCAAAAGTACATACTGGTTTCCATCCCAATTGTGTTCGTGCCTTTGTAGAATCACCTAATAATTCTTCAACTTCAGCTGGTCTGAAATATTTTTCGGAAACAAAAACAAGTTCTCTTCCTGTTTTAGTGTCATATCCAATTTCATCAAGTCCTGTTCCTTTCCATGCTATTTCAAACCCTCTTAATGCAAAAGCTTTTTCAACAAATTCTCGTACAGAGTGAAATTCATTTGTTGACAATACATAATCTTCTGGTTGTTCTTCTTGAAGCATAAGCCACATACCATAAACATAATCTTTACTATGTCCCCAATCACGTTTTGCATCTAAATTGCCTAAAATAAGTCTATCAGTTTCACCTTTTAAAATTTTGCCTAATCCAATACTTATTTTTCGTGTAACAAAATTATGAGCTCTTCTACATGATTCGTGATTGAAAAGTATACCTGAGCAAGAGTACATATCATATGCTTCTCTATAATTTTTAGTAATCCAATGGGCATATAATTTTGCAACACCATAAGGAGAACGTGGATAAAAAGGTGTTTTTTCAGTTTGAGGAACTTCCATTACTTTACCATAAAGTTCAGAAGTAGATGCTTGATAAAAACGTGTTTTACTTTCTAATCCAGAAGAAATAATTGCATTTAATAATCTTAATGTTCCAACACCATCAACATCTGCAGTATATTCAGGAATTTCAAAAGATACTTTAACATGACTCATTGCACCTAAATTATAAATTTCTAAACGCTCCATGTTAGGATATTTACTTTTAATTTCATATAATATTTCTAATAAACAAGTTCCATCAGAAAGATCACCATATTTTAATATTAATTTTGGATTAGAAAATATATGATCTATACGAGATGTATTTATTGAAGATGATCTTCTTATAATACCATATACACTATAATCTTTTTCTAAAAGTAATTCTGCTAAATAAGAACCATCTTGACCTGTAATACCAGTGATTAAACCTACTTTCATTATAATTTTTATTTTATATTTTTTATATAAATTAAACTTAATTAAAAATAATTTGTATATTTTATTAAAAAAAAATATATTAAATTTTTAAATGGATAATTTACCAAATGATTTTAATTATAATCATTATAAATTTTTAAATAGTGATTTAGAAAACTTAAATGATAATGAATTAAAAAGACATTATATAAATTATGGAATTTATGAAGGAAGAAAATATAAAATAACATTACCAAATGATTTTAATATTGAAGTTTATAAACTATTAAATAATGATTTAAAAGAATTGAATAATAATGAATTAATCATTCATTATATAAATCATGGAATAAATGAGGGACGGAAATATAATATTGAATTACCAAATGGTTTTAATATTGAAATTTATAAATTATTAAATGATGATTTGAAAGATTTAAATGATATTGAACTAAAAAATCATTATTTAAAAAAAGGATATTTTGAAGGGAGAAATTATAAAATAGAAAATTTACCAAATGATTTTAATATTAAAAATTATAGATTATTGTATGATGATCTAAAAAATTTAAATGATAATGAATTAATAGACCATTATTTAATTCATGGAATTAATGAGGGACGGAAATATAATATTGAATTACCAAATGATTTTAATATTGAAGATTATAAATTATTAAATGATGATTTAAAAAATTTA
>JACCDO011600866.1_pt1 | contig 12203 bp, 4 predicted proteins | sample 7446101 | NCBI WGS metagenome assembly JACCDO01 (sample SAMN15323440, study PRJNA562643) | freshwater metagenome | isolation source: river surface water | place: USA:Blue River Watershed | collected 2017-08-16 | reverse complement strand
GTCAGTGGACTCAATTTTCCTGCAATTTATCCAGTTGTAATGCTCATCGATAGCGTCGATAAGATCTGATTTTTCATATTTTTTACCATGAAATGGCGAAAACAATTGTTTTGGTGTCGAAGAAGGAGATATAAACGTCACTTCGTCGTTACTACTTTCATCTTTATATCGTTGATATCCGTAATATGCGCAACCAATAGCGATTCCTTCGTCACCAGGACATGGCGAGATATATACATTATTAAAACCACTTTCGCGTAATATCTTTCCGTTCAATACACTATTTAATGCAACCCCGCCGGATAATATTAAATTGGACTCACTACTTGTCCTCTTAAGTGATGTTACCAGGCTCATGGCAGAGGACTCTAAATTAGACTGGACACTAGCTGCAATAGTAGCATACTCACTAAACTTCGCATCCGTATCAGCATTTGTATCCTGGATAGACAAAGCTTCGAGTTCTTTCCAATTAATCGCAAACGAATCTATCTCATAAGGATTACCAGACATGAAGTTACTACTGTGATGAAAATTCTCACCAATATTAACTCTATTTTTCAACTTATCAAACATCCAGTCATTGGCATTAATCTTTTTCTTGTTGGACCACGGTGCAAGGCCCATGATTTTACCACATGCGTTCCAATCACCCAATGTATATGACGATATCCGAGAATATACGGCACCCATTGATTCTATATTCTCAAAACCATGATTGTATAATTCAGGTGGTGATCGTTCTCGAGACCATCTTTTAAATAAAGGGATTATGTTATTGTTATTGTCATTCTTATTAAATATATAAGCAGATTCAGCTTCACGATAGCCTGAACCAGGTGAGAGACTACGTGGGATACCAACAAATCTTTCTTTAAATTCATCGTTATTTAAAGTTTTTAATAATTTTAAATCGTGCATATAATCACCAGAATTCTCTTCTACCCCCAACATATCTTCGATCATTGCCTTGTATGATTCACCCATACCATCCATTACTAATATTAAACCATTACTATATGGCGATGTTGCGTATGCAGACCATGCATGTGCTAAATGATGGGATAATTCATAATGCTTTGCATTTGGTACTAAATTATAGACATCGTTATAATCAGCAGGAACATAATTCAATCTAGTATAAAATGGTATTCGTTTCTCATATGGGATAACACGAAAATGATGATTATTAGATACTACAATATTAATATCATCTATAGTTCCTCCAACAGAATTCAAACCATGTTTTAGCAATTCTCCTATTCCTCCTCCATCATGCTTCCGTTTAGTGATCCTTTCTTTTGCTTGACTGTATAGAATTTCACCTGTTGATGAATCAAGTATGCATATTGAAGTATCATGAGAATACTTATTTACACCAATTATTAAAGGCTTCGGTTTGGTTAGCCCAGAATGTGGCACTATTTTGACGATGAAAAGCAGCAATACGGCGCGCCAACACCACATTTCGCTCTTTTTTCTCGCGGTTTCCCTTGTGTTTTCTTGTGTTTTTTTGCATTTATCGACGTTTGTCGATTAGGGATGAGGGATTAGCATGAGAAAAATTCCAACAAAAGTTTTAAAACTTAGTTTTTTACAAAAGCCTTGTCAAAAAGGTAATAAATCACTTAGTGTGTGGGTAGCAGATTTGATGATTGAAAACGAAGTAGATAGAACGGTAGCTATGGATGGTGCTAGCTCCAGGAGTGATAGGAAAAGAAGTGCAAATGATAATGTAAATGAAGAATTTTATTGTAGGTATTACCATGGTAATAAACATCGTTTTGGGGTGGATTACTACGAATTTGAATTATATTCAGATAGTGGTTATTTCAGATATGTAAATAAAACAACTAATAAGGGAATAGATAGGAATTCTCGTGATAAGAATGATTATATATTGAGAGAAATGTTTTTATCTCCATTAGTGGTTCAAGAGTTTCAAAAGATTGTTAGTAATAGTGGAGTATTAGACTGTAGTGATAAATTATGGCCTGAACCAAGTAATGATGATGGTAAACAGGAGTTAGAAATACGATATAAAGGTGTCCATGTATCATTAATGTGTGTAGAAATTTTTTCTTTAGGTTTTATCGAAACAACTAATGATGTTAATGGTTTAACTAAATATTTCCATGTTATTCAAGATTTGAAGGCATTAATGTCAACATTATTAAAACATAAAAAATCAAATTTTAAATAAAATAAATAATAACTAAAAATGTATAATATATTGTTCGTATAGTAATAATTTTACAATTTTCTTTGAAATTATTCATTATTTTTACTAAATACTTTTTTAGCTGCTGCATTTTCGGGCTCGGGACTGTTACTTCTGCTATCAGAATCAGTTCTGTTTCGTTTCATAGATAACCTTTTGTCATCGCCTTCAGCAACTAATTGTGTTTGAAATCCTGAATCAGTACTTTCTTTAGTAATTTCACGCAACAACATTGTTGCATATACACCCGTTTTCAATGTAAAATTTAATACAACACCACAAATTAAATCCTCTTTATTCGCGGGATTAATGAACTCTGGTTTGATATTATTATTATCTAAAATATTCACATTATTCTCATTATCAAACTCAGTTACGACGAGGGTGTCATCTTTATTTGGATAATACACTATGGACCATTTGAAGTTTGATGCATATTGTAATACTCTGCGATATGCTCCTTGCATACGAGCTAATGGCGATTTGGTAAATGCTGTCTCTATATTCAACCCATCTTTGCTTAATAAATTCATAATGTACGTACCAATATCATTTTTAGGAAATTTAACACCCGAACCAGTCAATGGAAATAGCAAATCCTTCATACTGTAAGTGTTGTTAGCAATATCTTCTTCCGTCACGAAATGAATCTCATCCTCGTTTAATGTACTACGTTTGCCAAAGGAATCGTTCTCAATAACATCTTCATCATTACTAACAATGGCAGTATCAGGAATGAATTCATCTGTATCTTTTGCGATTTTTGAACTAACCACCAAGTCACCAGGGATTAATCTCAGTCCATATCGTCGAATTCTTTCACTGACACTTAAATTCCATATATACGATTGGTACGCATTCACGTACAATAATCTATGCTTTTTATCTATTGAATTAAACGCAACTTCAAAATTATGAGGATCTCGCACTAATGCACCAAGAATATTTCTCTCTGCGTTCATATATTTAGGTATTATGTCTAATGCTTCTTGATATTTTTTTTCCGCGAATAATTTTTTTGCTGCAATAACTTCTGGTTTGTCACAATCATTTTGTATGGTAAAGAATAAATTAATCGTATCAAGATAGTTGCCTTTAAATATCCCTAAACCGATCATGTGAGATCGAGTAGCACCTGATCCAAAACGTTGTAAACCAAAATAATTAATAAATCCATTTGTCTTGACCTGATTGCACACTTGATGAATCTGTTCCTCGTTGCTATTCACCGACCTCAACACAATTTGGAAATAATTACCTAAAATATGACCTAATTGACATGGTTGATTAACATATTCAAAATCGCCAATTTTAATCACTTGTTTGTGCCAAGATTGAAAATTATTTATTGCAATTAACTCTTTTGGTTGTTTGCGATAAACGGTACACTTTTGCGTGGTGATAGCTCTTTTATCCTTGGTACCATTGATGTCTATAGTTGTTTTTTTGTGCATTTTTAATTTAAATAATAAATCACTACATGCACTAATTGTATCGATATTTTCTTTGTATAATGTAAATTTTAAAAAATTTCCTAAATTTTTTGGCCATTCTGTTTGTTTAATAAATCGGGATTTATTAGTATTATTTTTCTTATGTACTAATTTAAAGTGTGAAATTGAGTCAATATATTCTAATTCTGACTCTACATATTGACCTAAATGGGTACGAATATATTCATGTATTTCTCTCCTTTTTTCTTTGTGCTCACATGGGAATGTAACAATTGATAATGGTGTTGATTCCTTATTACTTATCACGTCCTTTATAAAATTTATTAATTTCATATCTTCATCGGGATTAGGTTTTTCACCTTCACCACCAACTAATTTCTTTAAATTCATTACAATTTCATTTATTCTTTCCTCAGTATAATCTGTTATCGGTGTATGTATTTTTTTGAAATATTTTTCTTGTATTTCATCAATATTACAATTTTTCAATGTAGTAATTTCATTATTTAATGATACTTCACGGACAATAAAATCACTAAAACGTTGTTTGATTACTCCTGAAAATGATAGTTGCGGTGATGTATATTGCGTAATTCCCACTTCTGATTCATTAGTGGTGGTAAATGATACTTCCATTGGTGTTATCGTAGACATATTACTTTTTCTATTTGTGTTATTGCTATTACTTTGTCTACTGTTGGTGTCAGTATTGGTATTGCTAGTTGTCAGTCTTGGTGGTCGTTTGATGTATCTTCGATTGCTATGATTGTACGACAACAATCTCCTCAACATATTCCTTCTAAATATGTCGGAAATGACTCAATGAGTTAGTGGAAGCAGAGGCGCCGGTACTTATGCACTAATAAACGTTTCTTAACATATTACATAAATATAGATAATCGTGACTCATGTTGCTGATAACCCCGTGTCGAATAAAGAAATCAATAATAACTAAATTAACATTTGGTTTAAATTCATTTGTATTTAATATAATATTTAATATTTCATGTACTGGTAGAAGACGAAATGATTCAACTTCATTATCCTTCGGAATAGGTACAAAATCTAATGGTAATTTTAAATCATAACAAAATAATATATCCCTTTTTAAATTATTATTATCATCCATATATTGATACGATACATATCCCGATGATTTTATATTATCTAATACTAAATTTTTATCAATATTAGCTTCTTCATCGCATTCTTTTATTACATTCTCTAATAACGATGAACCATATGGTTGTCCTCCAGCAACAATATGATCGAGCAATGAAGGATATGTTGATTTTGTAGATGATCTTTTACCTATCCATAAGTGACTTGGTATATTATTATTATTTTCACTAATATAACCATTGACATGTACACCATAAGCTTTAATCCCATAATAAGGATAACAAACACGTTCAACTAAAAGTAATGGTTCTTCGTCATAATAGCTACTTGATATCGGTAATAATTCATTATTCCATTTACCTTTTATTATATTTTGATTATATAATTGTTTATTTATGTTATTAAATAATTCTGAATAATGATGCAATTTGTTATAAGCAATAATTTCATCGTTAAATATTAGTTTATTATTACTATAATTAAATATTTGTTTTGATTCTTTTAATGACAATAAACTTTTGATTACATTATTTGGTACATAACCAATTAATTGATTTTTTATATAAAATTCTTCAAATTGTAATGATAACATATCATTATTAATATTATTTAATATTTTTACTTTTGATATTAATTTATTCATTTCAAGTTGTGATAATACATAGGTATTTGATGATGATGAAGTTTTCGTGGTATATTGTTGTAATTTTATTATTTTTTGTCTAAAGTTATTACCACAATTCTTGTTTCTTATTGTATAAGAATGACCTAATCTACAAAGAATTGACTGATGAAACATTATCACTATAATTATTATAGCACTTATAACCATAACACTGATAAAATTATATTAACGCTCTAGAGTGTTATTGTGGATGTATTTTTTTTACCAGCAAATAGATTTTGATTCAATATTCTAAACAAATGACATCAATCGTCAATAATATCATTGGCTCTATCAATTTGAATATCTTTAAAGTTGTAATTGATGTCAATCTTGGTAATTAATTGATTAAGAATCTCTATCAGCAATTTGAGAAAGTGACTCAACCAAAAGCGGTCCTAAATACTATTTCGATTGAAAAGATAAAGAATATGGTATAGTTTGAACGTACATATCATTCAAATTTACAACAGTCCTCGTCCATCTTAAAGTATATAAGTTGCAAGAGACCATTCTCGCAGTTAGGACCTGACTGAGTAGGTGACGAGGAAGGTGTGCAACAGAATAGTTGGAATAGAATGTAAATGATTTAAATTACAGTTTCAATAAATAGAGTATATACCTATACTATGGTTGATGCGTCAATGTATAAAAAATTCGCAATATTAAAATTGTACTCAATTGATAATCTAAATGACTATAGTAGACACTCTCAGAAGCACAAAAGCTTGTAATTTATACAATATTGTATACTGATGTTATTATGTTTTACCTATGACGTTGTGGTTACAATATAAACGTAGCAAAATATCATAGTTATTGCATTTATATTCTTTGAAAATCGCTAATATCGAAGGTTTGCTACTTGTTGCAAGGTACTGTGTCCGAGCGGTTAAGGAGGTAGACTAGAAATCTACTACCAAATTGGTGCGTAGGTTCAAGTCCTGCCAGTAAGTTTCAATAGAATCTGGATTCGCATGACAAGAGTAATTTTTTTACTACTTTCAACAACATACTAGACTTCTTCGAAAATACTTTTTGGTTAAAATTTGTTATTATAAATGATGACTTAATTGCACCTATTCAGTTAACGAATACTCACACACATCTTGCTCATCATAAAAATTGCATATCAAGTAAAACGAACGAGAGAGAGAGATTGTGAAATTTTTTGTAACACAACCAACACACAAATGATATATAACACAAATATAGAGCATTGAAAGGCGCACACTTGTTCACAATTTTTCATATTTTTCTTATGTTGGGATTCGACTAAAATATGTGGTGCGAACAAAATAAGAAAATAACGTATCACTTCTCAGTTGATCGATCAAATATCTGTACACTAATGAAGTAAGATATTAGCGATCAATTTGTCCAGCAAAAAGATGTTTCGACATTGGCAGGACTCGAACCTACGCACCAATATGGTAAAAGATTACTTGTTTGCTTATTTCAAGTCTTTCGCCTTGTACGTTTTCGAAAAACCGCTCGGCCACAATGCCTTGAGGATGTCAATAGTGGAATTGAAAATTTTATATAAATTTGATACTGCAATTTGCGGCCCTGATACTGTAAACCTAGAAAAAGGGTATTTTTGGGGAGTTTAATTCTCTTTTTAGGAGAACTTTGCATCATTTCTAAAATCCACATCTACTTTACTATATTCCATTTCGTAAAATATTCATTTACATTATACTTATAGAATTTAATGGTCCATCCTTGCAGATATGTTATGTGGCTAAATATATGAATGTACCCGCGATCCCTGTCTTCTTCTATAGTTATAGATTTCCTTAAAACAGTACCAGAGAAATTATTACCTTGGTATTGAATTTTAGGACCGGTTTTTGGTCTGTAAATAAGAATTAAGAATAATTTATTCATTTAAGATTGATAGAATTTCTATCATAGAAAATATTTAATTAGAGAAAATTTTAATTTTCAAGACTTTCAAGTTCTAGTTTCAAGATAGTTCAATCAAGATTCCAATTCAGCATCTAAGATTTAAGACTATTCCCATTAAATACTGCGATAATTAAGTAGACCACCGAGCATCTTGTGTAGGAATAATCAGCATATATAAAAAATATATAAAATGAGTAAGTTATTATATATATATATATGATTTTGTATAGGTATACCATTTTCTTTATTTGTCTAACCTCTCAATACAAGAATATCATATATTATATATGTCTCGTGATACTTCTGCTATCTTAATATCTTTGATTTGGTTTTCATTATACCATCATTAGTACCGGTAAATAGTCGTTGGTTGTCTCACCGACACTGTAAAGGAACACTAACACGAAAAAAAAGAAAGGAAACATGAAAGGAAGCGTGGGTAAGAGACAATCTATCGGTGGATCGACTGCAGACGGCGTCACCAGCAGAGCTAAAGCTGATAAAGAAAACGTCAAGCAAAATATAATTTCGAAGAAAGGAGGAACATTGGTGACCAAGAAGAAGGTAGCTGGCAGTGGAGCTAGCAGTAGGAGAGTAACCGTGGACATTGTTACAGGAAAAGAGCTCTTGTCTGTTTATTTTATTCCAGAGAAATCGATTGATTGCAATAACAAGCATAATAAAGAGTGGGTTGGTGAGCACTTGTACGCTCCAGCAAGTGTTATCAAAGAGGACAACGATGGCATGATATCATTAAAATTAAGCAATGGTGAAGTTTATAAAATGTATGCAAACGAAGTTGTAAAAGTAAGTGAGCAGGATGACAGTGGGGTCGAGGATATTTTATCGTTAAAAGACTTTAGTGAAATGTCCTTAATTCATACATTGCGTGTTAGATATTCTCGTGATGATATTTACACATTTGTTGGTCCTATTTTAATCAGTATTAATCCATATAAATGGTTTAAAGACTTATACAGTGAGCAAACAATGATTGATTATCACGAAAATAATCATTTAAAAAATGAGAAAACTATATTACCACCTCATTTATTTGTTGTTGCCGAGGCAGCGTACTCATCCTTGATGCAATCAAAATCTTTATCCAAATCAAAGGATCAATCAATCATCATATCAGGTGAAAGTGGTGCTGGTAAAACTGAAGCGACTAAAGTTATAATGACTTATCTTGCTCGTGTTACAGCAATGGAACATAACACAAGTGTTGGTGAATTAGAGCAAAGGGTTCTGAATACGAATCCACTCCTTGAAGCTTTTGGTAATGCTAAAACATTGCGCAATGATAATTCGTCTAGATTCGGTAAATTCATTAAAATTCAATTCAATAATCAAGGTCGTATCATTGGTGCAACTATTGAGAAGTATCTACTTGAAAAGACACGTATCGTGCACCACATACCTGGTGAACGAAATTTTCATATTTTTTATCAATTATTGGCATCAAATGTAACGTCTTCGGATATTCACGCTAATTTGGGGTTGATTGGATCACCTTCAAGCTACGCATATTTATCCGCTGGCGACCATAAGATTACATCAGTTGATGACAATGAAGACTTCTTGTCAACGCTTCAATGCATGGAAAGTATTGGCATTGATAAAAATCTACAGATTCAAATATTTAGCCTTTTGGCTGGTATATTGCATTTAGGAAATGTTGAATTCGGTCCTGATGATGCGGAAGGTCAAGTTTCAGATGTATTAGTAGAATCCAAAGTGTCACTAGAGCACGCATCCCGTGTACTTGGTGTACAATTAGAGGAATTGGTTACAGCGATGACGAAGCAAAATATGTATGTTGGTGGTAGCACTATAGTTAAAGTTCAAAATCGATCGCAAGCCACAGATAAACGTGACTCGCTTGCTAAATGTATTTATGCAATGCTGTTCAATTGGCTAGTTGATAGAATCAACACGACGATCGCGCCTTCTGTAGATGCCAATCCTTGGGGATTTATCGGCGTTCTTGATATTTATGGATTTGAAAATTTCGAGAGTAATGGTTTTGAACAGTTACTGATTAACTATGCCAATGAAAAATTACAAAACCATTTCAACAAACACATCTTCCAAATTGAGCAAATTGAGTATAGTAACGAGAATATCGATTGGTCCTACATTAAATTTAACGACAACCAAGCTTGTGTTGACTTAATAGACGCGAAACCAAACACTAAAACGGGAATATTTGCGACACTTGACGACTCTAATGCTAGTGGAAGACTCGATGTAAACTCCAATTTCTTGGCTCAGCTCAATCAGTCTTTTGCTGGTGTGTCAAGGCATTCACATTACTTGACTCCAAGATTTAATTCAGATCAAATATTTGGCATCCAACATTATGCTGGTGAGGTTTACTATACTGTCAGCAGCTTTAGTGAAAAAAATCGCGATTCAACGAATGGAGACATGCGGGAGTTAATGGCTAAATCAGCGAATGTGCTTCTAAAGAGTATCGTGGATGAGTCGACCAAAGTTGATACTGCGAACACGGCAGCAGCAAGCATTTCCGCGTCTGTTTCTCAAAAAGGAAAAAAAGTATCTGGTACTTCATCTGCAAGTCGTCAGGCATCATTCGTTAGTAAATTGAAGGAAGACTCAATATCGAAACAATTTGTTTTATCACTACGACAGCTCTATGATACACTTGACAACACTGAGCCACATTATGTCCGTTGTGTCAAACCAAATGGACATAAATTGCCAGACTCATTGAATGTTTCTGAATGTTTATCGCAATTAAAGTATGCTGGAATGATGGAGACGATTCGAATTCGACAAGAAGGTTACTCTTTCCGTCAATTTCACGACGAGTTCTTCAAGCGCTATAGAATGTTAGTCCCATCATGTGGTACCTTGAAGCAACTAGTTGATTGTCTTTCCAAGACTCTAGGTGTTAGTTCGGAGTCGTGGCAGGTAGGCAATACTAAAATATTTATAAAGCGTGAAATGAGCGATAAATTGGAACGATTATTATGGTTAAGATATGCCACCAGTGGTCGACTCATCCAACGGAACTGGAAACATTCCCGCCAAGTCAAATTTGCAACTATCATTCAAAAATACACTCGTTGTTATCTAGCAAAAGTGCACTATAAACGCGCAATCCGATCTGCTATATGCATCCAAAGCATTACTCGTGCTCACCGTACTTACTGCGATTACATGTTCGCCAGAAAGTGCATTAAGATCATCCAATCATGCATGCGCGGGAAACTAGCTCGTATACTAGCCAGAAAATTACGTAATCCTTACAATCGTATGAGCTATAACGAGTTAACTGCGGCGTATAAAGCCGTCTCCCACGAGATCGACGTCGCATTTTCGAAACAACAGTTTGCTTTATGCGAGGAATTGCATGCGAAATTGAAGGATATTGAAAGCGTGCGAAGTCAATTACCTATTCCCGAAGTAGTTCCAACGTGTCGCAAAGAAGTGGAATTGTACGTACTAGAGGCTGCGTACGCAATAGAGTATGCTATTGAGATTAATGACGAGGGAACTAAAGACAAATGGGTCAACAAAAAAAATAGAATGGAGAAATTTCGCGCGACGTTTCCGACTATAGAAGAGGCGATGGTCGAAGTTGACAATATCAAAAATGAGCTGAAAATATCGATGGAAAAGAAGGAGTACAAAAAATGCAGCGAGTTGCAAGACCGTCTTGCTGCCGCTGAGAGGAACGTTACTGAAATTACCAAAACAGGCATTTTTTTCACAGCGACTCCTGTTGCTACGTTGAAGACAACTAAAGCACAACTAGAGAAAGCAATTGCCGAAGCACTTAATAACAAAAATTTCGATTTATGTGCGTCTATTCAAAGCGATTTGGACACAATTAATCTTGAAATTCAGAATCGGGATTTATCCCCAGAAGAAGCTGCCAGTCGGCTAATCACAACAAAAGCGGAAATTCATGGAGCAAAAATGAATCAAGATTTCCTTAAGATGGCAGAGTTGTTTGCTTACCAAGAAGAACTCACCGCACTTTCCGCCTCTTTCGTCCCCTCCGTCGCTGCCAGTCCTTATGCTAGTCTTAACTATGAACAACTTACCGTGAAGATAGAGCAAAAACAAAAGGAAATAGACGCTGCGCTAGCTCGCAAAGACTATAAACTGTGCGACGAAATGGAGAAGGAGCTGTTGGCTATGAGTGAGTATCTAAGCACTTTACCTAAACCAGAGCCTAAACTATCCCGTTCCGAGCTTGAAACTCTTATCTCATCGAAAAAAAGAGAAATCGAGCAAGCTGTAGCTTCAAAGAACTATAAATTAGCAGAAGAAATTCAAATAGAAGTAGATAAACTGAACGCAAAGTTGGACTCAATGCCCACGTTAATGTCACTGAAAAAGAGTATTAACAAATTAGAACTGGAGCTCAAATCGTTAATTAGCAATAAATCATATGCCAAATGTGAAGAAATTGAAATCGAACTTGCCACGCTGAAAAAGCAATACGATGAATTGAAAGCTGTAGAACAAGTGAAACCAAAGACGCAAGTGAAGGGCGTGGTAGGTAAATCCACAGTTGTTGTACAACAAGGACAAACTGTTGCGATTGTGGCAGAAAAGGTGTCTCCGAAGATAACTGTAGCAATTGGAGTAGAAAACTCTAAAATTGCTACCACCACAGGCCCCAATTCGACTCCTATAACCGCTGTCCCAAAACAAAGCAAGCAAGATCGTCCTGTGTCAAAGCTTCGCCCAAAGGCACCCATCACAGTTGTAGAGACGGCATCTATTTTGGAAGTTGCACAGGCCATGGCTGCTAGTCGCGCTGATGCCGCATTACTTGTAAATGGTAACGGCT
>JACCDO010123371.1_pt1 | contig 12204 bp, 6 predicted proteins | sample 7446101 | NCBI WGS metagenome assembly JACCDO01 (sample SAMN15323440, study PRJNA562643) | freshwater metagenome | isolation source: river surface water | place: USA:Blue River Watershed | collected 2017-08-16 | reverse complement strand
ACTTGCAGTGCAATTGGCGTCTGTGAAGAGATGCGTGACTATATGAAACAAATGGGTATCACAAAAAGAATTATTATTGTTGCGTCCGAAAATGTCCAGGATAATTTTAAATTACAGCTGTTTGACGAGAGAAAGCTTACATTAGTAGATGGATTATGGAATATTCGTTCGTGTACAGGAAACAAATTAATAAAAGAAATCAATCCAATGAGTATGAAAGGTATGACCAAAGAAAAGGTCATTAGTCAGATAAAAAACCTAATAAACACCTATTACATTTTTCTCGGATATGTGCAATTTGCCAATTATATAATTAAAACGATGAACTATGATGAAGAAGTACAAAAACAAGGTTTCAAAAAGAAATTTGAAAATAAAAAAGACGAAAATGCCAAATCTAGTAAAAATCCTACAAAAGAAAAGACAAAAATTCAAATGCTTAAAGATGTAAAAATCGAATTAAATAGCCGAATTATTAAGAGATTACAAAATGAATTTAATGATAGATTAATTGTTATAGATGAGGTACATAATATTCGTAAAACGGAAGATAATGAGAATAAAAAGGTAGCCATCAATTTAGAATTACTAGTTAAATCCGCGAAAAATATGCGGTTTTTGCTTTTATCTGCCACACCAATGTACAATACTTATAAAGAAATCGTATGGTTACTTAATTTAATGAATACTAATGATCGAAGAGGTAGACTCGAAGTGAAGGATATTTTTGACAAAAACGGTGATTTTAAGAAGAATGGTGAAGAAATGTTGATAAGAAAAGCTACAGGATATATTTCTTTTGTTCGCGGAGAGAATCCATACACATTTCCTTATAGAGTTTATCCAAGTGAATTCGCAAAACAACACACTTTTCCAGCAATTAAATATCCATCGTACCAAATGAATCTAAAAAAAATAAAACACGAAGATAAAAAGAGAGTATTGAGTTTATATTTAACCAAGATAGGAAGCTGTAACAATTGCGGTAGTTGTCAATATTGTGCCTATAAATATATTATTTATAATTTGAGAAACAAGAAATTTTCCATCACTACGAAAACTGGGGTTGTAAGAGATATGCCGACATTTGAAAATATGGAATCCTTTGGATATACATTATTACAAACCCCATTAGAATCACTCATTATTTCTTATCCCGTACCAGGATTAAAAACTATATTGGATGAAATACAAGAGGAAAATTTATCAGAAGATTTTTCTCCTAGTTTTTCAGAATCTATACCAAAAGAGGATGATATTGATGCAGATATTAATGGTAACGAAATTATCGTAACCGGACCGATCGATGAAACCGACGAAGTTGACAATGAAGAAGAATCTGTTACTAGTAAAGGAGGCAGTGAACCATTTACTCCATTTAGAAGAGTTGGTAATTCAATTGACCCGCATCAGTTAACCGGAAAAAATGGTTTAGAACGAATGATGAATTATGTAGATGAACGGTCGCCACCCGTAAAAGGTGATTTTGAATATAAAAAAACGACTCTAGACAATTATGGTAGGATATTTTCACGTGAATTAATTGGAAAATACAGCTCTAAAATTAAATGTATATTGGATAATATTGCAAACAATGAAACCGGAAAAGTATCAGAAGGGGTTATATTGATTTATTCACAGTATATTGATAGTGGTTTAATACCTATGGCCCTTGCATTAGAAGAAATGGGGTTTACTAGATATGGGCAAGGAGTAAAACCACTCTTTAAAAATCGCCCTAGCGAAGTGATTGATGTTAGAACTATGAAGGAGCCTACAGACAAGAAAAATTTTATGCCTGCTCGTTATGCTATGATTACTGGGGAAACACGGTTATCACCTAATAACGATTTTGAAGTAAAAGGTGCTACAGACGATGATAACAAATATGGTAATAAGGTGAAGGTGGTTTTGATATCCAAAGCAGGCTCCGAAGGTATAGATTTTAAATTTATACGTCAAATACATATTTTAGAACCGTGGTATAATATGAATCGTATTGAACAGATCATTGGTCGTGGTGTTCGCAACTTTTCTCATAAAGATTTGCCATTTGAGAAACGAAACGTAGAGATTTTTATGTATGGTACTATTCTTGATAAAAATATAGAGGAAGCAGCTGATTTATACGTATATCGTGTTGCCGAATATAAAGCAGTTCAAATCGGAAAAGTCACTAGGGTTTTAAAGGAAACAGCTGTAGACTGTATTATTAACCACGACCAAACAAATTTTACACAGGAAATTATGAGTGCTAGTTTAAAAGAAAAGATCACGCAAGAATTATCAAGTGGTGTGGTTTTAAATGATTTTAAGGTTGGTGATGCTCCATTCTCTCCAGCGTGCGATTATATGGCTACTTGTAATTACAATTGTAGACCTGATAAGGATATGGACGAAAATAATTTAAATGAAGACACTTACAACGAAAATTTTATTATTATGAATTCTGAAAAAATATTGCAGCGAATTAGAATGTTAATGAAGGAAAGTTTCTTTTATAAAAAAGACGTACTATTAAAAGCCATTAGAACACCAAAAGAATATCCTTATGTTCAAATATATTCTGCACTAACACAATTAATTGATGATGAGAATGAGTTTATTACTGACAAATATGGAAGAAATGGTCATTTAGTAAATATTGGCGAATATTACTTATTTCAACCGGTTGAATTGAGGGATAAAAATGCATCTATTTTTGATAGATCTGTTCCAATAGATTATAAGCACGATATGGTAAAAATTAAAATTAAACAGAATATTGGTAAAAATGTGGGTAGAAAAATTGGAAAAAATATACCACAAGAATTTAACGAGATATCAGAAGTTGATGAAGGTAAAAATATTATTGAGGAGATGAAGAAAAACTTTGACCTTAGTCGTGAATTCACCAAACAGGCAAAGGTTCCTAGAGGCGATGATAATTGGTATAAACATTGTGGTATTGTTATGCGAAAAATGGCTATCGAATACCCCGAATCAAAAAATAATAATCTACTAATAAAATTTTTGGTAGCGCATATGATAGAAATACTTTTGTTTGATGATAAATTAGCACTTATGAATTATTTATATTCATTAACACCCATAAGTCAGGGTTCTGTAGAATGGTTTGCAAAAGAATATTTTGAAAAAAATAGTATCACCACTAAGAATTTCACTGTATTTATTATGTACAATTTAAATAAACGAATGATAATGATACTGAATGAAAACAATAAATGGGTAGAGGCTGAACCGGAGGATCAGAGAGAAATCGCAAGTACTAAAGAAGTAAAAGAACTATTGACGATGAATCAAAACGACTATAATAAAATTATAGGTTTTATTGGATATGAGAAAAAAAATAAATATTTAGTTTTTAAAACTAAAGATATGACTTCAAAAAGAGATACGGGTGCACGTTGCGATGAATCAGGCAAAGACAAAACCATACACAAAATTAACGAAATTGTCGGCGAAACAAAATATACAAATGAAAATACCAAGGCAAAAAAAGATGCAGAGGGTAATGTTATTAGTGAAGCGATTGGACATACTGAATTGTGTGTGTTTCAAGAATTTATACTGAGATATTTTAATGCTATTCAAAAAGACAATAAAAAATGGTTTCTAACTCCGGAGATGGCAATATGGTATAAAATTTATTCAGTGTTTGTATAATATTTTTTATTTTACATGTTTGTAAGTTTGCAAAATAAAAAATAATTGATTTAAAAACAATTAAAAGATAATATGTACAATATATAATGGAAGCAGTATCTAAACCAACACAACAAAAAAAAAGAAAAGAAACAAGAATTCAAACTGTTTACTCTAGATGTTTAATCACTAGAAAAATAGTATTGCCTATTACTACAATTGGTAAAAATTTGAAAGAAAATATAGAAGAAAACATTAAGGCAAATTTTGAAGGAAAATGTGTTGTAGAGGGATATATCAAACCTAACTCGTCAAAAATTATTTCATATTCAAGCGGAATTATTCAACGCGGCAATAATGTTTTATTTGATGTAGTGTTTGAATGTGATGTTTGCTTTCCAGTTGAAGGTATGTTGATAACATGCGTAGCTAAAAATATAACAAAAGCCGGAATTCGTGCTGAAAGTGATTCTGAGGTTCCATCGCCAATCGTAGTATTTATTGCGAAAGATCATCATTATTCTGCTAGTCATTTTGCAGACGTTAAAGAAGGAGATAAAATTACAGTTAGAGTTATTGGCCAACGTTTTGAACTCAATGATAAATATATTTCAATTATAGGGGAATTAGTTAAGGAGAAAGAATATGTACCACAAAAACCTGGAGCAAAACCTAGACTGGTTATTGAAGATTAGAAAATTTGTAGGCACCTGTAGTGTCCTTTGTAAATATTGCTATTTGTCCAGTGTTATGTTTAGAATGTTCCATTATTTTTTCTATATTATCGAATAATATACAATTTGATATTATAGTATTTTCTCTTTTAGTATCGTTTGCTGGTATATAAAGATATAAACTATCGGCGGACTGTACGCTCGGTGTCATTTTAACGTCTTTGTGTTTGAGTTTTTCAGAAAAAAGGGATAACATAGATTCTATTCCATCCTCCATTGCAATTAGACTATGTATAAGAATGAATTATTCTTTTAAGCGTTTGTTATTCTTTAAATAAATAATTATAACTTAAAAACATATTGTATTTAATTTATAAATGGAAGCACTCGTTTCTACGAATGAAATTAATAATTTTTCTGTAAGTGAACTAAATTATATACGCGAAACTATCGAAAATATGAATAAATTTAACCAAATAGAGGTCCTTAGAATTCTAAGTAAACACACGAACGTAACATTAAATGAGAACAAATATGGTGTTCATATCAATTTATCGGATCTGCATAAAGATGTAATCGATGAATTGAGCACTTATATCAAATATGTGACTACTCAAGAGTTAACCCTTAATAGTATTGAAAAACAAAAGGAGGACTATAGAAATACATATTTCTCAAAAGATATTAAAGATAACAGCAAAATATTATTTAGTAAGTAAAGATGTTATCATATAATGATGTATTGGATGAATTACAATATTATATGTTAAATAATGCGAATATGCAAAAAGCACTTAAATTAAAAATATATCGTAGTAAAAATGAAAAAATAGTGACCAAAGAAAGTGTTATTAAAAAACCACCGCTGTATATTCCAAATCAACAAGACAGTCTATTTTGGTGTTATTATATTATTAAACACGGCGACATCAAATATGAAACACTCAATTACAAAAACACCCTCGTAGCTAAACAATTCAAAATAGAGTTGGTCACTACGCTAAGAAAAAATAAAGATATTGTAAAAATGTATAAATTTGATACTATATCTAATCTAGAAAACAATCTTGCAAACGACAATAATTTAAGCCCTAAGGCGTTTTTAACGTTATGTGCGATTGAAAATGTAAATATTATTTATGTTTCTAAAAAAACCTACTATGAATTATTAATGAATGACACGAATGTCGTTTATATTGTTCACGAGATTCCTGCACAATCAAAATATTATAATAAATATGGTTTTGAAATTGCAAATGACGAATCATTGAATAATATTAGAAGCACCCTATATAAAATTGATAATATTGCTAAACCAATTAAAGCCGCATCATCTTATAAAGTGAAGGATTTAATTGATATATGTAACAAATTAGCTATAGATACTAATAATACAGATAGTGGAAAAAATAAAACGAAAAATGATTTATATGAATCCATCATTCAGTATTTCTAAATTTAAAAAAAAATGAACAATAATTTAAAAATATGTCTAATTATATATATAACAATGGATTCTATAAAAACAAACATTTCTAGTTTAGAAGTAAAAACAAAAGGAAACACACAAGGAAACACAGAAGAAAAAACTGAAGGTAAAATGGAATCTGCAAATAATACAGAACAAAAAAACACTATAATAAATCCACGGGAACAGGAAGACAAAAGACAACGGATGCTTCACATAAAATTACAGTTATCTAATATTGTCGATATAATGGTTAGAAATAAATATATAGTGCCTAGTAACGGCAAATTGTTGAACAAAGAAGAGGTAATCGCTATATTAAAAAAAAATAACGCAAAAGAGTATGTAATAAAAGAGTGCGAATTATATAGTGAATATATACAGTATTTTAACGATGAATTAAGAAAAAATTACCCTAATTTTGGTCCTCAAACGCCGGAGCTCCTATCGCAAAACCAGCCTCTTAGAGATGCGCCAATAGAAATATTTGCTAATGAAAATGAAATACTACAGAATATAAAAGAAACAAAAACACCTCAAGAGCGTTTTGATAATTTAGTAAATTTATTCTACAACACATCTCCATATAATGTTTCAGGAATAAATCACGAATTAGAAGTTAAGTTTGGTACAAAAGGAATAAAATCATTGACACGAAACGATTATGATAATGTAATTAGAAAATTGAAGTCTTCCGGATTTAAAATTGTAGGAGATAGTGCTGGAGAATATTATTTACGTGTACAATGTGAATTTCTAGATAGTACAACTGGCAGGTTTAAGGTATCAGATGTTAGAACGGAAATAAAAGGATTACATACCATTCAAGATTATTGTAAAAGCAATGACCTCAAATCATTATACGCTTCTAATCCAATGGCTTTAGATTTTATTCATAAGAAACCAGGAATTATAAATAAAGAAAGGATACGTCCAGTTGATTTTGATGATTTTAATTTCAGAGTTTCTTATCAAACCGAAGAAACAGTGAAAAAGGGTATCCAATACTATATATTAGAAAATTGGCGAAAATCTAAAAAAGAATTCCGTTTTATAAATCGTGTATCATTTGCACATCCGGATCATCCGTTTATTGTAGATATTAGTATTACCAAATTTGGTGATAGAAGTCCCGATAGATTTGGTCGCGAAAATCGAGGACCAATGATTCGTGTTTATACACTCGAAGAATCAAATGTATTTAATAACCAAGAAGGATATGAAATTGAGATTGAAGTGAATAATAAATTAATCGGACCGTCAACCTTATTTAACACACCTAGAACAATTGTTGATTCGCTGAGAAAAGTTATAAAATATGTCTTGAGCGGATTACAGGGAACGAATTATCCAATATCATATCCGGAGCAAAACCATATTATTGAAACCTATATGAAAATGATTTGGAAAGATGATCACGACCCTAAAAAGTTTGTATCTAGTAAAAATTTCATTGGTCCTAACTCAATTACATTACAATTAAAAAATATTGCACCATTTGATAGTAATTCCAATGAACCAAATATTAGAAAAGATTTTGTTGTTACAGAAAAGGCGGATGGCGAACGCCATTTAATGTTAATATCTAGCGACGGCAAGATTTATCTTATCAATACAAATATGGATGTAATATTTACTGGAGCAAAAACAATCAATAAAGAATGTTTTAACACCATATTAGACGGTGAATTAATTTCCCACGATAAAAATGGTAAATTTATAAACTTATATGCGGCATTCGATATTTATTTTGTGAAAAACACTGATGTACGCTCATATACATTTATGTTGTTGGAGACCGAAAAAGATATATATAAATCTAGATATCAGTTATTAAAATATATTGAATATAATTTGAAACCGTTATCTATAATGGACACTAGTAGAAAAGAAGAAAAAACCATTAAAGATATGGTCGAAAAATATAAAACAGGTCAAGAATTTATGTCACCAATACGATTTTCTGTAAAAGAATTCTTCCCGAATACTAATAAGCAAACTATATTTGAAGGGTGTAATACAATTTTACAAAAAGAACGTGAAGGACGTTTTGAATACACAACCGATGGATTAATATTTACACACGCATTTTACGGAGTAGGTGCAACAGATATCGGAAAACCTGGTCCAAAAACTAAAATTACCTGGGAATACTCATTTAAATGGAAACCACCTCAATATAATACGATTGATTTCTTAATTACTACGCTGAAAGGCCCTAATGGCGATGATGTTATTAAATCATATTATGAAGACGGTATTAATAATGATGCCTCTGTGCAATATAATGAATATAAAACAATTGAGCTTAGATGCGGATTTAAAGAATCGAAGGATGGATATATTAATCCGTGTCAAGACGTAATTGACGATAGGATCCCCGAAGTGACGCAACGTTATGAAGATAAACAAGATAATGATTACGTTCCCAAGAGATTTTATCCAACAGAACCATACGACCCGAATGCAGGCATATGTAATATAATGTTAAGAATGGATGGTTCGGGTGGTAAAAAAATGTTTTCCGAAGAAAATGAAGTCTTTGAAGACAATACTATTGTAGAATTTCGTTATGATTTAGATAAAGAGGAAGGTTGGAAATGGATACCATTGCGAGTGAGACACGATAAAACCGCAAAAATGAGACGAGGTGAAAAAGAATACGGAAATGCGTATAAAGTATGCAATGAGAATTGGAAATCGATTCATCCAACTGGCAGAATTACCGAAGATATGCTATGCACCGGATTAAATATACCAACTATATCAGTCAGTGAGGATATTTATTATAATACGCCCGCAGGAAAGTTTAAAACTGAAGCGATGAAAAATTTTCACAATTTATATGTTAAAAAAAGCCTTATTGTTGGAGCATCTAAACAAGGTGATACGTTGATAGATTTTGCGTGTGGTAAAGCCGGCGATTTACCTAAGTGGATTAGTGCAAAATTATCATTTGTATTTGGTGTAGATATTTCAAAAGATAACCTGGAAAATCGTCTAGACGGCGCCTGCGCTAGATTCTTAAATATGAAAAAAACTAATAAAAATGTACCATATGCTTTGTTTGTAAATGGAAATAGTGCGTTTAATATTAAAGACGGTAGTGCAATGCTAAATGATAAGGCAAAACAAATAACTGCTGCTGTCTTTGGCAAAGGACCCAAGGAATCGGAAAAAATTGGCAGAGGGGTAGCTAGACAATACGGTAAAGGTGTAGACGGATTTAATGTAGCATCTTGTCAATTCGCAGTTCACTATTTCTTCGAGAATCCGGACACACTAAAAGGTTTTATGAAAAATATTGCAGAGTGTACCAAACAAAACGGCTACTTTATTGGCACTTGTTATGATGGAAAATTAGTATTTAACGAATTGAAAAAAACAAAAACAGGTGATTCGGTTAAAATTGTGGAAGATGGTAGAAAAATATGGGAAATTACCAAGGGCTACGGCGGAGATACATTTGACGACGATTCGAGTTCCATTGGTTACAGGATTGATGTTTATCAAGAATCAATCAATCAAACCATATCAGAATATTTAGTGAATTTCGATTATTTCAACCGAGTAATGAGCGCTTATGGTTTTGAAATTATTAGTCGAGAAGAAGCAAAGGATTTAGGACTTCCTGATGGCTCCGGTTTATTTAGTGAACTCTTCTTAAATATGTTGGATGAAATTTCCAAAAATAAATTTAAAGCCAAAGACTATGACCAAGCGCCGTTTATGACGGCACCTGAAAAGAAAATTTCATTCTTGAATAGATATTTTGTCTATAAAAAAATTAGAACAGTGAATACAGAAAACGTAGAATTGGAATTAGGTGAATACCAAGAGACTGCTGTATTGAGAAATGCGGAAGATACAAAACAGGCGCAAAATGTAGCCAAAGAAGAGGTTAAAATATTAAAACCAAAAATAAGAAAACTCAGTAAAAAATTATTATTAGTTGCCGCAACTGAAGCAATCGACGAGCCGCAACCTAGTGAAAGTGTAAAAAAAACAAAGAAAACGAAAGTTCCACAAATTCCTGCAAAAAAAATAATTATAGAAAACGATGACGAATAATGTACGTTACATATTTTGTACGATGTAATGTATAAAACTCGTTAACAAACTTAAATAAAAATTATAATATATAATAGTAAACGAATGAATTATTATATGTTACCAAAAATTAATAATACAATTATTGTAAATCCAATAGATAATAGTAATAACAATTATAAACATAAACCATATTTATCATATAGCCTATTAAAATATTATAATGAAACACGTAAACAAATTAAACATATTTGTAAAAATGCAAAAGATGAAGTTGTAAATTATGATGAACTAGTTAAAATAGTAAACCCATACGAATATATTTTTTCAAAAGTACCAGGCTCAAAATTTTCAGTTAGTAAACTAAAACCCAAAACCAATTTATTTTATGATTTTTTGGAAGTATGTACAATATTGAATATTTTTGAAAAATACAAAAATCAATCAATGAAAACATTACATTTGTCATATAATAATAGTGATACCATAGAATGTTTTGAAATGATGCGAGAAAATTATAACGACGAAATAATGTGTTATGATGAAATTACAGATGAAACAATTAAATCTATCGGCGACGTTAAATTCAATTTTTTATTTTTTGAAACAAGAAAATGTAGTTTAAATCAATATATAATTTCTTTAATCGAAATTTTGATGATTGTTCTAAGAAATCAAGCTTCAGAAGGCAGCTGTATAATTAAAATTAGCGATGTATTTTATAAACCTATTGTAGATATTTTATATGTTTTATCATCATTATATGAAAGAGTGTTTGTTTTAAAACCAAATACAAGTAATGTGACGACATTTGATAAGTATATAGTTTGTAAACATTTTAAGAAGAAGGAAAAGGACGTTAACTTGAAGTTAAATTATTTTAGATTATTAGTGTTTCTAAAAAAATTAGACGGTAAAAATATCGTATCTATACTAGATTATGATATACCATATTACTACACTATGAAAATAGATGATATGAATATTATATCAGGACAACAACAAATAGAAGCATTAGATTTAGTGATTAATATTTTGAAAAATAAAAATAAAGATGAAAAAATAGAGACGCTAAAAAAAACCAACATTCAAAAATCGGTTTTATGGTGTGATAGACATAAAATACCTTGTAATAAGTTTTCTGAAAAGACCAATATTTTTTTAACAACAAACAAGGAGATTAAACTACCGGAATTATACTCTGAATTAGCCTGTAATTTTAGCTCAACATTTAGTTCAGAAAACGATTTACTTGCTTTGTAGAGATAGGTAAATTATTATACGTAATAGGAATTATTATGTATAATAGTATTTGTTGACCTTTTGTCAATTAAATTTGTGCTGTTCCTGATGTAGTATTGTATGTATTAGGAGACTGTGAAAAATGATTTGAACTAAATACTGTACCTGGGAAATACCGATATGGACTTGGTTGAGAAGCAGGGATTTGATATTCAGGTAATCTTTTATAATAGCATAATTTCTTATTCTGAAATTGAAATACAGTCGGACTATTGCATTTTGGTGCTTTATTTTTTGTCAAATTTGCAATATTCGGAGAGACCCCGGCATAAAGTTGGTTTGCATCAACTAATTGTGGTCCAGTATTATTGTAATTATTAATAGAAGCCGCATTGGTAGAAATAGTATCTACATTCAATTTCAGATTTCTAGTAGAACTTGACACCGCGCCTTGTTTAGCATATTGATAGTTATTTGGTTTGTACACAACCAACTGACAACCAGTTGGATTAGATGGTCCTGATAAAGGCATTCCCCAATATGGGTTACGAATAAAATCGGTAAATACAGTAAGAGCAGGTGTTTTCTGACTATCCGGTAATCCATTTATCCAATCTAAAAAACCACTGATATTATTAATACCAAGCGTTTTGAAGTTATTTATTTCTGTTATAGTTAAAATACTAGCGTTTAACATTATAGTCAACATCTGTTCAATTAGCGCATTTTCAGTGGCGTCATATATTTGCGCGTTTGGTTGACAATTCGCTAGATAGGTGTTAGCAAAAGCAAGAGTTAAAGGTGAGCCAGGTTTTTGAATATTAGCTCCATTTACAGGAATGTAATAAGGATTTGCATTATATATCGAACCATCCCAATTGCTTCTATACGATAAGAAATTAAACGCTTTTTGGTCGTATGTTTTGCATCTGTTTTGTAAATATTGTTTTGTACTAGTATAATAATTCTTTTTAAGATTGGTACTGGCATAAATTGCACGGCGTTTTGCCTTGTACTCTTCATTACAACACAAAGTTGAATTGGTAGTCGTTGGCTCCGGATTTTCGGTTAAATATTCCTTATTTGGATAGTAACTTGCAACTAAACCAACACCTTCACATTTTT
>JACCDO010178375.1_pt1 | contig 12205 bp, 11 predicted proteins | sample 7446101 | NCBI WGS metagenome assembly JACCDO01 (sample SAMN15323440, study PRJNA562643) | freshwater metagenome | isolation source: river surface water | place: USA:Blue River Watershed | collected 2017-08-16 | reverse complement strand
TTAAATAATAATAAGGATGTATATATTGAAAAACCAATTACCTTAGATATAAAGGAAGCTGAAGAATTAGTAATGTTAGCTAAAGAAAAAAATAAAATTTTAATGGTAGGTCATTTATTACATTATCATCCAGCAATTGAGAAGATAAAAGAATTATTACCTAGTTTAGGCCCTATAAAACAAATAACAGCTAATAGATTAAATTTAGGTATTTTTAGAACACAAGAAAATGTATTATGGTCATTTGCTCCACATGATATATCTGTTATTTTAAGTATTTGCAATATCAATAGCAATAATAATGATATGCCAGATTGGGTTCAATGCACTGGTAATTCATCACTTACCAAAGATATTCACGATATAACTAATTCCATCATGAAAATAAATGATACATATATTAATATTAATGTAAATTGGTTAAATCCATACAAAGAACAAAGAATGTCAATTATTTGTGAAAAAGGTATGTTATTATTTGATGATATGGAAAAGGAACACAAGTTAAAATTATATAGTGATTATATGAACTGGTCAAACTGTATGATACCATCTCCTATTGCTAATAAGGTTGAACCAAAAATAATAGAATTAGAATTAACAATGTCTCCATTAGAAAAAGAATGTAGACATTTTATGGAATGTTGTCTTAATAGAACAAATCCAATAACTGACGGTGAGGAAGGATTGAGGGTATTAAAGGTATTAAATTATTTATCACAATCATTAAAAGAAAATAAAATAATTCAAATACCAAAGAATGATAATAAATATTTTGCCCATGAAACAGCTATTATTGACGAAGGGGCTATTATAGGCGAAGGAACTAAAATATGGCATTATTCTCATATATGTAAGGGAGCAATTATTGGTGATAATTGTAAAGTTCAAAATAATGTAAGTATATATGCTGGAGTAGAAGCAGGTAATTATGTATTCTTTGGTCCATCATGTGTATTAACTAATGATATAAATCCGAGAGGGATGCATAGCAAAAATGGAGAATATATTAAAACAAAATTAGAAGATGGAGTAACATTGGGAGCAAATTGTACTATAGTTTGCGGTAATACTATTGGTAAACATAGTTTAATAGGTGCTGGTGCAGTAGTAACAAAATCAGTAGATAATTATAGTATAATGGTAGGAAATCCAGCTAAAAGAATAGGAACTATTGATGAGAAAGGTAATAGAGAATTAAAATTATAAATATTCAAATAATTTTTTTAAAAATACTATATTTGTATTATTTATATTTGGTTCTTTATTTATAGTAGACATATATATATCTTGACATTCAGCACCTCTATAATGATAATCATAACCTATAAAATCATTTTTTATTTTGATAATATTATTTATATGTTCGCTTGTTTCATTTATCAAATCAAAATAAATAATATTATTATCATTACATTTTTGTTTTAATAAATTATTAAATAAAATAATATTATTGTTTAGTTCATCTTTATCTAATTCTAATTTTAAATCTAAATGTTTATTAATATCATCTTTATAATATAACCAATTAGTTAAATTTAATCCACATACTAATATATTGTTATTTATTTTTTTATAATTTAATAATATAAGTATATATTTATCAAGTATATCAATTATAAATTTTTCAAATATGATATCTTGTTTATTTTTATATTTTTTATAATAATAAACATATTCAACATCAACTTGACCTAATTTAAATAAATAATAATTTTCAATATTACTATTTATAATATTATCAACATATGGTTTATAATTTAATCTGGATGCTTCTTTTGTAAATCCAGTTAAACTAACACTTGATTTATAACAATTATTAATATTAATATTATTTATACTAATAGATTTTCTAATAAAACTTTTTGTATGAGAACATCCAAATATATATATATTATGTTGTTTATCTTTATTAATATAATCTATCTCTGTTTTTATAATATCTATATTTTTTTTTGTATTTTGTTCTTCATAATTATGCTTATACATATAAATTATTTTATATTATAATTAATAGTTAAACTATATAAGATATTATTTATTGAAAAATTAACTTTCTAATTTCTTCTAATTCTTCGTCCTCATAATGTGAATTAATAATATTATTTTTTATTATTTCTAAATCTTCATTCTTTACTTCTGTTATATTTGAATAATTTAATTCTTCTATTTTTTTAGAATATTTCGTATAAAATGTATATGGAACTGTTCCTAATAAATATAAATAATAAACTAGCCAATTAGCTTCTTTAAAATTATATCTATCATAATTTTCTCTTTCTACTATTGGAGAATTAATTAAATTCAAATATTCATCACCAATTGTATTTATATCAAAATTATATTCAACATTTAAATAATTTTTAGCTTCATCCTTTGTTAATAATCCACTTCTTATTTTAGCAGATAAATAAACAATTCTTTTATCAATTCCAAATTTTTTAGGTAATAAATAAGAACCAATAAAATCAGTATAAATATTTTCACCATGTTTATATCCATAAGATTCCCAACCAATAAATTCTTTCATTTCTTGATCTAATTTAAATCTATCAACATTTTTATAATGAAATGGTCTAAATTGTTCTATACCTAATTGCGAATAATGATATTGGTCTGTAAAAGTAAATAATGGGAAATTTTCTAATTCTTTATTAAAAAATTTTCTATAAACATCTTTAATATATTTTGCATCCATATATGTCCATTTTAATGGTGTAGAACCTTCAGTTTTATAACAATGTCCATTCAATATATATTTAATATTATATTTTTCTGCAGTTTCATACATTAATTTAGTCATAGCAATATCATTTGGAATATCACAATCAGGTGTTCCTGCCATAAGAAATGCTTTATTTAAATTATCATATTCTTCTTTATTAACATAATATTGTATAAAATCAACATTTAATTTTTTAACTAATTTAATCATATTTTCAGTAGCAATAGGTGTATTCCAATGATTATTAAAATGAATGACTAAAGGTTTTAAATTCCATATTTTTACTGCAGTATATAATAAAGTACTACTATCTAAACCACCTGATATACCTATAAGACAATTATATTTATTTTTATTATTTTTAATTTTTTCTAATACTGGGTTAAAATCAATACAATTAGCTTCAATTGTTCTATGTAATACACAAAAATTACATAATTCATCTTTGATTTCAGATATATCAGTTGTCATTAAACATAATTTACACTCCATTATAATATTAAAATAATTTATTATTTATTAAGCGAATAATTATAATCATTTTTAAATTCTTCTAATTCTGGAAATTCTATTTGAATTTTTTCTAATTTATTATTATCTAATAAAATTGTTCTAAAATAAATTTCATTTAAATCATTACCTAAATCTAAACTTAAATATACCATTTTATTATTACATGCTAAATAATGATATAAAAATTTATGTTTATTTATCCATAAATCACATGAGATACTTAAAAAAATAGAATCAATATTTAATATTTTGACTTTATAATTATTATTTATACATTTATAATACATTGACCAATCCATACCATTATTTAACTGATCATCAAAAGGTAAATAATTTATTTTTTTTAATAATTTACTGCTAACTAAACGACCAATACCAATTGTTTCATTATATCTTTCACTATTATCTGGATATCCTAACCAATGGCATATTTTTAATTCTTTATTTGTTATATCTGTCATTGTAAAATCACGTTTACCTATAATTCCATATTCATTAATATATTTATAAGCTTCATCTATCCAATCACTACTAATCCAATCACTACTACCTACAAATAAAACTGCATCAGGATTATATAATTGTGCAATTTTAAAACCAACATTCCATTTTTTTCCTAATGGATTATTATCATGTTTTACCCAAATACCCTTTTCTGATAATACAACTTTTTTTTCACTTCCTGTTTCTCCAACACAAATAACTTTATATAATTTATTTTTATTATATAATCTTCTAATTGTATATTTTAATAATAATTCTCTACCATGAACTGGAATAATTGCTATTATTTTTTTATCATGATTAAATATTGTATTTTCTTTATCTTTAATATATGATGTTATATTAATATTATTTTTAATATAATAATTTATATCTATATTTTCATATAAATTTATATTTTCAAAAATTTTATTACATATTCTTTTTTCTTTCATACCAAATCTTTCCCAATGTTTAAATGCTTTAGTTTTATCATTTATACCAGCTTTTCTTAAATCTTCATAACGATTTATATAATATTCCCAATCAAAATAATCCATTATATTTATATATATTTATTTACCAAAATTACCAATCCTGTCATCTGATATTATTCTTGTTAAAATATAATCAATTATTTTAATATTTAATTTTATTTTTTTTAATAAACCATTTATAAAATGAAAATCACTACATTGTCTATCAACCCATCTTGAATCATATTTATATTTATTATTAAAACTATAAGCACATCCACTTATATGTCCCATTTTAATGATATTACTTTTTGGATATATTAATCTATCTGGTCTCATAAATTTCCATATTATTAAATCATTTTCATTATTTATATTTTCATTCAATATATTTAATGAATTATTATGACTCATCATATCATCATCATCTAAATACATTATAAAACCATCAGTAACTTTATCCATCATTGTATTCAAATATAAATTATGTTTAAATCTTTCTTTGCTAGTTGTTTTCATTTCATATATTTCTATTTTATTATTATCTTTATAATTATTTAAATATTCTAAGCTTTCTATTTTATCATAACCAATAATTACTTTATAATTTGAATAATTTTGATTTAATATACTTTCAATGCATTTTTTAAAATACTCTGGACGATTAGATGTTCTAACTAAAATATTTATTTTATCTTCTGTTACCTTTTTTTTAATATAATTAGATGATTGGTATTCTGCTATTAATATAAACTGTGTCATATTTTCTTTCATTTTGTTTAAACAACAAGCATAATTATATTTTTTACCATAATTTATCCAATGATTATATGCATCTTTTTCATTAGTAAATGTTAAATTTGGATATGTTTTAACATAAAACTTCCAATCAAAACAATTATTCATTATAATAATATTTAATTTTTATAATAAATAATCGAATTTATAATTTGCTTAATTTATGTTTAATATAATCTTTTACTAAACTTTTTTGAATTTTTAAATCATACCAATTAGTATTTCCTCTTCTTATAAATAATCTTAATAATTTATGCATTATTTCATATCCATCAGGACCTTTAAGATATTTTTCTAATTTCTTTAATTTCTTAAATGATTTATCATGTTTTATCCAATCAAGAGTTTTATCAAGAAAATATAATGTTTCCATATGTTGTAAATTATCATCATTATTTACATCTTGATATTGATGATATGTTGTAATTAATGGTGGAGCGGGGAAATATTTAAATTGTCTTACATTTGAAGAATTAGATTTAGGTAATATATTTGAAGAATTAGTTTGAGTAGATACGCTAGAAGCAATTGGTTGAGGTTGGGGTTGAGATGGGGGTTGAGATATATTTTCTGATTTTTGTATAGGTACAGGATCAAATTCGGCAGGATATGAACTCATTATTATATATATTTATAAATTAAAAATATATTCTGTTAAATCAAAATGAAATGCATCTTGATTAGTTTTTTTAAACCAGTTTTTTATTTTATTTTCTAAATAATTATCATCATTATAATTATCATTATAATTATCATTAATTTTATTAAAATATTTTTTACCAAGTTTTTTATATACACTATTTAAAATTCTATTATTTTTTTTTAATTCATCGAAATTTAATCTAATCCAAACCATTAAAATTCTATTTATAGTTTCAAATGGTTTATTTGTATCACCTTTAATATTATCATCAATCCATTTAACCATACTATCAATTGAATTTATATTATAAATTGATAACATTTGTTCCATGTTTAAATTTAAATATGGAACTGCCATATAACTTTGAATATCTCTATCAGATAGTTTAGTTTCATCTACTGAAGAAACTGGTTTTACCATATATGGTTTATTATTTACATAATGTAATTCAGTAGGACATATTTTTTTTGGACCTTTATTTAATACTAATTCTAATGAGATTGGATGTAAAAAGAATTCATTAGTATCGACACTATTTCCTACACATTTTACTTTACGAGTTGTCATTATAATCTATTAGAAATAATAAATATAAAATTGAAATTTATATTCGTTATTATTAAAAAAGATTATATTTATAAATTAATGACTGAAACATCTTCTCTCAATTATAAACAAAATTCTCATAGTTCTAATAGTTCCGAACAAAGTTATAGTAGTTCTGAACATAGTTCTGAACATAGTTCCGAACAAAGTTATAGTAGTTCCGAACATAGTTCCAATATATCTAGAGGTAGTTCTTTTGCATCATCAAGTGAAAATAATAATATAGATTTAACTGGAGATATTATTAATAATTATAATATTATTTCATCACTTGGTAAAGGTTCATATTCTAGAGTGTGGTTAGCTTATAATATTGCTGATAATAAATATTATGCATTAAAAGTTCAAAACCCTGATGATTTTAATGATGGTAAAGATGAGATAAATATATTAAAAAAAATACCAAGTGATGAACCTTATATTAATAAATTAGTTGAATATTTTGTTGAAACTAGATTTGTTAACGATGTTCCGACAAATTTTATTTGTTCTGTATATGTTTTATGTGCAGGTAATTTAGATGGTTTAGCTAGAAAAGGTAAATATAAAAACGGCTATCCAGAAAATATTGTTAAAAAAATATTTAAGCAAGTATTATTAGCATTAAATACTGTTCATAATAAATTAAATGGATATCATGGAGATGTTAAACCTGATAACATATTATTATGTGGTTTAAATGATAGAGATGCAAAATTTATTAAAATGTATAGTAAACATAATTTTTCAGAAATATATAATAAAACAAAAAAAGAATATATGTTAGAAAAGAAATTAAAAAAATTAGACCCAGCCATGAAATCAAGGATTAGAAAAAAGATACATTCTGCATTAATAGAAATGATGGATGAAAATGAAGAAAATCAATATATATGTGATAATAAATATATAGAAAATCCTCAAATTAAATTAACAGATTTTGGTTTTTATTGTCATAAGGATGAATTCTTCTATGAACCATTTGGAACAAGATATTATATGGCACCAGAAATTATAATTATGGCTGATTGTAGTGAAAAGGTTGATATATGGGCTTTGGGATGTATGCTTTATGAATTAATGACTGGTGAAATATTATTTGACCCACATAGTGATGAAAAAGGTTCAACTGATTTTCATCATTTAGAAATGATAATAAATTTGTGTGGTGAATTTAATGGTCTATTTCAATCAGGTGAATTTTATAAAAAATTCTTTAAAAATGATAAACTAACAAATATGATATATAATAATGATTTTAAATTATCTACTTATGATAAAATTAATAAAAAATTATTAAATCATAAGATAGATAATAAAAATATAACTGGATTGATTACGAATATGCTTCAAATAAATCCAAAGAAAAGACCGTCTATTAAAGACATTTTAAAGAATGAATGGCTTAATTAACCGACTAATGATACTATTTCAATATTAATATCATCATAATCACTATGAGTGTATGGTTTAATGAGCCTACCGTATGAAAAACTAAACATATATATTTATTATAATATATCTCTATTATTAATATTTTCAATTTTTCCCATATATTAGTAAAATTATTAGAAATATAGTTAAAAATATTGAATTAAACATTATTTATTATATTATATTATAATATAATGAATAGTGATGATGAAGAAATTGTTCTCGAAACAGATGATGTTATAGATAGAGATGAAAATGAAGATGCGATTGATACAGAATTAGAACAAGAAGTTAATGATGAAAATGAAAATGATAAAATGGATAAAATATATGAAAATGATGGTGATAATGATAATGAGTGTATTGATATAGAAGAACCTGAAATTAATATTTCTGATACAATTGTTCCACCTGAAAAAAGAACATCAAAAAATAAAATGACAAGATATGAATTTGTAAGAATTATTGGCGAACGAGTAATGCAATTAACAAAAGGAGCTAAACCACTAATTAAACAAAATAAACAATCAATGGAACTTTCTTATAAAGAAATTGCCATAGAAGAATTAAAAGCTAATATGATACCTTTTAAAATAAGAAGATTTGTTAAAGATCATTATGAAATTTGGAAAATTGATGAATTAAATAAAAAACATTTAGAACCTCTATTTTATTAGAGGTGATAAATAAATCGAAGATTATTAACCATTATTTTATTAAATTATATAAAATATATATAAAAATTATTATAAAAAATATTTCTTTCCAAAAATATTTATAATCATCCTTTGCATTTTTTATTAAATAATCTAATGGATTAATTTTCTTAAAAAATATATCATAATTATATCCGAAATTTTCTAATATATTAACAATATCTACATTTCCAGGTGCAGAAATAACAACAGGTTTTTTATTATTTATAATTAATCTTTTATCTTTATAATATAGATTTTCATTCTCAAAGTATTGATAATTATAAAATAAAATATTATCAGTATCATAACCTATTTCTTTATGATTTTTACATAATGAACTAAAAAAATGCTGGTCATCTGATTCATCTGATATTATAAATTTATGTAATAATTCTTGGATATAATAATTATATCCAATATATAATCCTGCACTTATAAATACATTATTACATAATGTAAATTTTTTTTTTTTATAATAATTGACAAAAAAATTAGATGAATTATCTGTTGAAAATACTATTTTTTTATCATTGAAATTATTAATAAATTTTTCATATAATTCATCATCAGAACCTAGTAGAATTGAGTCAAACCCATCAATATGACAAATAATTATATTATCATCTAAAGTTTTTAGATGTTTTAAAATATTTTTTGCTCTATCTTTCCAACCAAACCATTTATCTCCATAACCAAGAACATTTAAATTAATTTCATTATCTTTTGCACTATTTTTTAATATTTCAAATAATCTTTCAGAGTGAGTTGCATATGTTAAATAATATATTTTATTCATTTTTTATTCATTATTATAATAAATATTTTTTAAACTTTCCAACTACTATAACAAATTCCACATACATAATTCGTTAAATATAAATCTTTTTCTCTAAAAAATACTGCTTCTTTATTAGTTTCATCTTTATGAGAAATACAATTAATGTTTTTACATGTATAATCATGAGTGCGCGGATAAATTGGATTTAAAAATAATAATTTATTATCATCCATGCTTCTATAAACACTAAAAACAGAATCAATATTTAATTGATATAATATGATAGTTTCATTAATTCTTTTTTTATAATTGCAATTATTACATTTAAAAATAATACCACCAATAGATGATGTTGTATTAAATAACACTTTTAATTTATCTTTTTCATCTTCATCTAATTTAATATAATATTTATTGGTCTCTAAATCTTCTAATTTAAAATCAGCTTTATAATTATTTAAATTTTTACCAGCTTTTAAACGTTTAACTGCACTCTCAACATTATCTAAACTTTTGCGGGTATCTTCTTCAGTTGTTTTATCATCTGCTCCAGCCTTTGAAATATCAAAACTATAGTTGCACTTGGGACAAAAATACATTATATTATTATATTATATAATTTATTATTCTTTAATCAATTTTTATGGGGATGGATAAGTTTTACTTTTCCATCCTAGCCATAAACACGATTTGGATAGGATTAAATTTTATAAATTTAATCCCCAAATCAATTTTTCTTAATATATGTAAATTTATTAAAATTATAAAAATATAAATTCTACAAAAGTTTTTTATTTTTGGACCAAAAATTCTCTCTGTTATTTTTAACCATGGAAATGGTATTTCTAACTTACGCGCGCGCGATGATTTTTTTTAGGCCATGGAAATGTGTTTTTATATGTAATATTAGTGTAATATTAAAAATATATCTTATTAAAATGTTAAAATAAGATATATTTTAGTCGTATTTTATTTTGTTGTTAAAAATAATTTTTGTTGTTAATTTGAAAATATATGTTGTTAAAATGAATATATTTGTTGTTAAATTAATTGTTATTATAATGTTGTTATAATGTTGTTAAAATGTTGTTAAAATGTTGTTAAATAGTTAACTTATTTAAAAATATAGGAAATTATAATATAATGACACAATATAAATGTATAAAATGTAATATTGAATTTAAAACAAATGGCGGCTTATGGAAACATAATAAATCTAAACATATGGAAGAAGTTAGTGATGAAACCATTTTTGAATGTAGATATTGTAATAAACATCTTAGTGATAGACATAGTTTATGGCGTCATGAAAATAAAGCTTGTAAAAAAAATCCAGTATTAATTAAAAATATAACAAATATTAATATCAATGAAAATACTGATTCAAATATATCAGTAATTCAAAATCAAACAAATAATAATTGTAATAGTAATAATATAACAATTAATTTTATATCATTAGAAAATCAAAATGTTTTAGATTTAAAAGAAGAACAAAAAGAAGAAATTATAAATGATGGAATTGATGGTATTATTACTTTAATAAAACATTTAAATTTTAATAAAGATTTACCACAGAATCATTTATTTTGCACTACTAATATAAATAACAAATATGTAAACTCTTTAAATTTAGAAACTAATAAAATTGAAAAATTTCGTAAATTTGAATTCTTTGAAAAGGTATTTAAGAATAGTATAAAACATATGAAAACTTTAAATAATACAATAAAAGACGTAGATATTCAAGATAAATTTGAGAAAAAAATTGCAGATATTGAAAAAAGAATATTCAATTATCTTGAACCATTTCATCAAAAATTATTTCATGATGATCTGAATTTATTAAGTTATAATCAACGTGATATAGTCAGAAAATCATGGGAAGAAAGTTTATCTAAAAAAGAAGTTAATAGAACAATAGAAGATAATGATGAAATTGAAAACCAAATAAATGATTAAAATCTTTACCTTTCATATTATTATAAAAAACTAAAGTTATTATTTAAAGAAAAAACTTTAGTTTTTTAATTTACATGGATATATCATATACTTAATATTAACAAATTGGTCATATAGTCCATAATAGGGCTAGTCAGAAATTTTGAAAAATAATATTTAAAAATATCATTCTTATCATAATATAATATGACTTTGAAAGATGATGCCAAGAAGATTAAGCAAAAAATCGATGAGTTGTTGAACGAGAACCGTACTGCTAAAGGCATGAGTGAATTTACTCATGTTAGTATGGGGGGTATAACATTTCCAGGTAAATTTAATTTTGCAGATAAAAATAAGAGAGAAAAATTGGCAAAATATTTAGCGCAAGCTAATGAAAAAGGGATAGTTTTTTCAATTGCTGAAAAATTACAAACATTTGCCCCAATTATGGTAGATATAGATTTAAGATATCCAAAAGATAGTGTTAAAGAAACTTTTAAAAATAAAGACCATTTATATGATGATGATATGATTTTTAATATTGTGGATAATTATCGTGAAGCAATTAAGCATTATTTAAATGTATCTGATAATGAAATTCAATGTTTTATTTTTGAGAAAACTAAATATGGACAAAAAAGTGGTGAAGCATCAGATGGTATTCATATGATTTTCCCCTATATTGTAGCAAATAATAAAGTTAGACATCTTATTTTCAAATATGTTAATGATAAATTAATGGATGAAGAAATTTTTTCTATTTATTCTAATTTTTCATCTGTATTAGATGATAAAATTATTTCAACTAATCCATGGCTGATGTATGGTTGTGCTAAACCAAATGGAGAACCATATAAATTAACAAGAATTTTAGATATTGATAATGATGAAATTAATTTGGATACTATTGGAAATGTTGTTGATATTATTAAATTAATTAGTATGAGAGATGAACGTTGGGAAGAAGATAATGCTACACCATTTAATGATGATTATGATGAAGATAAAATTAATGGATTATATATTGAACATTTTTCTTATGGAGGTGACAAAGATGACCCTAATGATATGTATGAATTAATTCCAGATGATAAATTAGATTTAATTGATAAATCTATGAAAATGACT
>JACCDO011233736.1_pt1 | contig 12206 bp, 8 predicted proteins | sample 7446101 | NCBI WGS metagenome assembly JACCDO01 (sample SAMN15323440, study PRJNA562643) | freshwater metagenome | isolation source: river surface water | place: USA:Blue River Watershed | collected 2017-08-16 | reverse complement strand
TATTATTCTACATCTGAAAATTCTATTGGTTATTCTGCAAATGGAACAATGGACGAATGGGCTCATATTATTATGCAGACATCATCGGAGAAAACAAACAATAATAGTACATCAAATAAATTTAAGACAATTACTTTAGAAGTTGGTAATTCTAAATATGATAGATTTTATCCAAATAAATATGAAATGTTAGATATTGTTTACAATGGTGTTAGAACATTAAGTGCATTTATAAATAGTATTTAAAATTTAATATTATTATGTTAGGGCGGGTCTTATTTTATCAAAATAATCTTATTCTGGATAAATATGAAGTGTATAAGATTTAGTGCTGGTATTATTTTTCAAGATATGAACATAATCTGCTTTATCTATTTTGGCGAATGAGCCCTGAACATATATATTAGTTTGTATGTGTTGGATATACTTATCAAAGACAGTTTCGACAAATTCTCCAGCCAATACATAAAAATAACAGAATGTGTTTTTCTTATTAAAATAATGATTATGGGGTGGAGTCGCTTGAAGACTGTCCCATTCTAAAACATATACTGAATTATGTGTGTCTTGGTAAATAAGTTTTTTTAGATAAGAGCCAGTATTATTACCAGTACTTCTTTCAATTATCAGAATGGGTTGGATTTTTAGAATATCGTCTAGATAGTTTGAGTTCATTTTTTCGAATAATTTGTCTGGATTTAATACATCAGAATTTTTGGATGAATTGATTAGCTGACAAAAGCTATTTTCATTATTCATAAAAATAAGATATTAAATATAATAGATATAAATATATTTATTATTTTTAAGTTTGAGTTTGTGGTTTATAATTTATTTTTTAGTTTGTGGTTTGTGGTTTATAATAGGCCACAATTAGAAATAACTACCTTATTCTTTGGCCGACCATCCTGTGATCCACATTCTTCGATTCGTTTAACAACACCCATACCTTCTATTACTTTACCGAATACTACATATCTACCATTTAACGAATCTGTAGTAGCTGTAGCAACTGTAGTAATAAAGAATTGTGATCCATTAGGACCAGAATTAGCCATATATAATAGATATGGCTCAGTTTTACTGATTTTTAAAATTTTATCAGTAAATGGTTTTCCATATATCGACTCGCCTCCAGTTCCATTACCGTTTGTAAAATCACCACCCTGACACATAAAACCTGGTACTATACGATGAAATCTTGAGCCTTTGAAGTGCAATGGTTTTCCTAATGTACCATAACCTCTTTCCCCTGTACATAATGCTTTGAAATTATCAACTGTTTTATGTACATCATTGTAAAATAGCTCCATGACAATACGACCAACGGGTTTGCCATCTATTGTTATATCAAAAAATGGTTTTTGATTTGACATTTTTTTATAATATAATCGAATATAATAATATCATAACTGGACAATTATTTTATACATCGTAAATTTTTATGTTAGAACATTAAGTGCATTTATAAATAATATTTAAAATAAGATTTAATTTGTCCTAATAGACTTAAATCAAAAAATTGAATCTATATTAATCTATATTTGCCAAATATAGATTAATAATTAAGTATTTTAAATGGATCTAAATTTAACCATATATATTGAAAGTCTTAGAGAGTTGTTGGCAAGACATAATGTCTGCCCCTCTCATGGTATCGAGCATGCTCTAATTGTAATGTCTCATGCTGAAAAAGCAATCCAAGCCATTATATCAGTATATGATCTAAAACCAGATCAGATTAAAGCTATTTTATTAGCTGCTTTATTACATGATGCGGATGATCGTAAGTTTTTCCCCTCGAATGATGATTATCAAAATCTGAGACTGATACTGGCTGTTGAAAAAGCAGAAACTGCTGAGTTTGTCGATTTAATAATTCAAATGGTAAAGCTAGTATCAGCCTCGGCCAATGGTGACAACATTCCAGAATCAATATCTGACAAACTATGGATGTTGATTCCACGATATGCAGATCGTTTGGAGGCGATCGGTTTGATAGGTATTCAGCGGTGTTATAAGTATAATAAAACAATAGGTGCAGAACTATTTTTGGAAACAACACCAAGGCTAACTGATCCAAATGAAATAATTGAGTTATCTTTGAAAAGATTTAAAACTTACGATGGTTCTAGTCAATCAATGATGGATCATTTTTATGACAAATTGGTTGCTATTAGCGTATTTCCAATTAGAAACAGCTATTTTGATGAAATGTGCGAGATAAGACGACAACCAATAATGGATTTCATCATATATTTTAGTAAGAATGATCGGATAGATATGTCAAAATGTGTTTAAATTTGGTTTATTTATATCATAATTTGATATTTGGTCATAATTTGATATTTGGTCATAATTTAATATTTGGTCATAATTTTAATTTAAACTAAATTAAAAATCACTAAATTAAAAAATCACTAAATTAAAAATCACTAAATTAAATATCTTGAATTAATTTAATATATCCGAATGATAGATAATTCTATAGTCAAAATCATAAGATCTGCTTCCAAAGAAAAGAAATTTCAAAGAGCATTAGAAAAAATAAATAAGTTATCATCTAAATATCCTGTATATATGGGTATAGATTTTGAGTTTAACACAAAAAAGGTAGCCCTGATGCAAATATTATTTGAAATTCATACTCCGAAAAAAAATATATCCAAATACTATATTATTTATCCACCAAATCTAACAACTCCTACTAATAATTATCTGAAGTATAGCATTTTATCCAACACCAATATAATGAAAATATTTCATGGTTCAGAATCACTAGATATACCATGGATTGTTGAAGATTATTTTGAATATGAACTTGAACCGCTAATCGATTTCTTCTTGTCAATGGTTGATACTCGTTATATGTGCGAATATCTTAATATAATAAGCTCCAAACCAAACATATGCAGAATTTATGATATGTTGCTAAATAACAATATAATAAATCAATCTATAAAAGATGCCCTAGATAAAAATGAGGAGCGTATGGGTCCAATATATAATATTTTTATAGATATTAATAATCTAACGGATGAGCTAATAACATATTCAATACATGATGTTGTATATTTGGTAAAGGCATTTATAGATTTAAAAAAGCAAATAATCCAATCCAATCCCAAAGATTATTATTTACTGACAGATTGTGTTAGATATTCATTTATGGAGAGGAGATCAGTTACAAATATTGGCGATGATCTAACTTTGATAAATCGTATGAATAATTATTTTTATTATATTAAGAAATCAAATACAAACACGAATGAGGTGCTAAATGATTTATTGGATCTAATGCAAACAGAACCAAATTTAGACAAACCAGAATTTTATTACAAGATAAGTATGATAAAGACATTTGAGCTAATGATATCAAATTACACAGAATCGTATGATGTAGTAAAAAATATACTCAAGATAAACTACATCAAGACAAATATTCTCAATTTGCTAAAAACACTAACATATATAATAATTTTGAGACATTATAAGGTTAAGGCATCAAATACAGAGATAGTAGATTATGATTTAGAGTCAAATTACAAAAATATTACTTCGGGAATAGATATTTTGGGTTTGGGGTATTTATCTCAAATGATAACAAAATATGTGGAATTTATTGAAAATAAACTAAAGCCATAAGAGCCGGGTTGTCTTAATAAGAGCTGGGTTGTCTTAATAAGAGGTTACATCTTCTATTAACACATTAAATGGTTCAGTTAAAGAGTTGGATTGTCTTAATAAAAAATTGAAATATAATATCACATCATAACACATTATATTTTTGACTATTGGTTCCTGACCATGAGTACAAATACAATGTGTAGTGAGGATTCCAATGTAAGCTCCAATGCTATGTTGAATCAGGGTGGGGTGAAGAGTGTAAAGGGGCTAGATTTGTCTCGTTTGACGAGTAACAAGGCTGGGCTATATAAGGCAAAGATCGTTTCATTTCTTGGTAATTACCGAGTTATGCTCGATGTGCAGGGACAGTCAGTCATTGGTATCATCCGAGGAAGGTTGCGACGCCGCACTAAGGTCAATAGTAGTGGAAAGTTAGACTTCAATAACAAGTTGGTTGTTGGCTCGCGAGTACACATTTCTGTGCGCGACTTTGGAGACACGGGTGTTGTTGACATTGTTGGAAAGCTCAACTAAGTCTGAGTTTTGTGTAAATTTGTTTATTATGTTGTAAATATTCTGTAAATCCGCAAATAATTTCTAAACCATAAGTAGTAGATCATATGATTAAATTATTTTATCAAATTATTTTATCTAATACTCTTTTTTGTCAAAATACTCTTTTTTGTCAAAATACTCTTTTTTGTCAAAATACTCTTGTGTCAAAATACTTTTTTGTGTCAAAATACTTTAGACATTTTCTAAATTTATATCTATTTTTATTTTATAAGAATGAATATACAAAAACACGGTGGTCAAGACAATAATATAAAGATCCAGTTTATTGAGGATTTTAGTGTCACTACTAACTTTATGGGACCCTCAGAACAAGCACTTATAAATGTCAAAAATAATTTATCTGAAATTAATCATTATCCACCTCAAACATATGAACCATATAAACAACAGCTATACGATTTCTATTTTGGATCGGTTGATCAAGCCCAAACCCGACCTTATCTTTTATTAGGTAATGGTGCATCCGAATTAGTTGATATCATAATTAGATGCATTCCTCCAGGCGATTGGAAACCTTCTAATTTCGATATTCAATATTTAGAATATGAAAGATCATGTACAAATTCAAACAGAAAGAAGTTATCATCAACGGATCCTAATGCTATCTTAACATGTATAATAAATCCAAATAACCCAACTGGTGATTATTTAAATCAATCAGAACTAAAGTCATATATTGAAACGTATTGTGCAACCAACTCATATGTTATTGTGGATGAGAGTATGCAATATTGGGTTGGTCCAGATTTCAGAGAACAAAGTTTGATGACACAATTTGAGTGGATAAATAAATTAAAACAGGAGAGAAATATAACAATTATTATCATACACTCTTTGACAAAGTTTTGGTCATGCACTGGTATTCGTTTAGGTGATGCTATAGTATATGATCCTAAACTATACGAGCTAATTTTACAGAATCAAAATCCATGGTCAGTAAATGTGTTGGCATTAAAATATTTGGAGAGCTGTATAGCAGATATAGAATATATGAAACAAACATGGACAAATACCGCATTATTTAGATCTAATCAAATAACAAAACTAGCAAATTTATTCCCAAATTTTGAGTTTTTTGGCAAGGATTTTCTTTCATGGATATGGATAGACACAAAATCAGAATCAATGGCCAAGCTGTTATATGATGCTTGTAAATTTGGAGGAACACCAATACGTATAGGTAAGGTTGGATATAATAGACCAACTTTTGTACGAATGGCTGTCAGATACCCTCATCATTTTGATAAATTAATAGCAAATATTGAACATTTGGCTGATATTAATAAGCTATACATAAACTCCGAATTAACTCATATCAAATTAAATACTAATATAATTAGTCGTTTTGAATGGTCAGAACCAGATGTTTTAAAACCACACGAAAAATATATTGAAGAACGTCATTCTAAATTATATGATTATATATCTAATATTGAAAATGTTAAAACAATAAGTGCAATAATAGTTGATGCAAAAACAAATGTTATAATAGATGGTCATCATCGGTTATCAGTATTCAAGAAGATGGGTTTAAAGAAAGTTCCAGTATTATTTATTAATTATACCGATACAAATATAATAGTTCATCCATTTAAATCAACAACCAAGGATGAAGTAATAAATGCTGGTCTTATGAAACAATTTTTGGAACCAAAATCAACTATGCATATGATAATTGATGCGAATAGTCAAACATATCCAATAATATGTTTAGCTCCATTGTGTCATATCAAGGATGATATGATACAGAAAAATTAAAAATTAATTTATTAAACTCAAGGAATTTATTAAACTCAAGGAATTGAATAAACAAAAAACATATAAAATGCAATTATTTAATAGTATTTTATATGTGTATTTTATATGTGTATTTTATATATTTTAACACTATATATTAAATGACAACAAGAACTAGTTTTAATATTAAACCGGATGATGGAATATTTAAAAATATAATTATAAAAACAATTGGATTTGATAATATGACATTATTACAAAAACTATCTTCAGATGATAACATCTTCTTTAAAATAGTTTCAGCTGATAGTGTTGAATATAAAATTTATAAAGCACTCAAATCATTAAAAAACAATATTCCAAATACAATTAAAATTTATGGTTCATTTGGTTGTGTATTAAAAAAAAAATCATATGAAAAAATTAAAAAAAAATATGAATCAATTAGTGGAGAGATTGTTGATTTGAAATTATGTGATTCATATGTGTCAAATACCGATTACAATGATCAGCATCTGATACCTGAAACAAATTCAACTCCCAAATCAAATCCAACTCCCTATGTTAAATTAAAATTTATTGCATTAGAATCTTTAACAAATTATACTAGAATTGATGATTTTTTAACGAATAAAGTTCTGCCAAACGAAATGTTTTTATCAATATATTTGCAAGGATTATATCAACTTTTTAATTATTATAATACTTTAGGCATAATTCATGGAGATTATAACGATGGAAATATTTTAGTGTCATATGACAATACATTAATTGATGAAACAATACAATATAAATTTGGAACATGTCCTTTTCGAACATACAAAAATATGTGGTCTTATTGTGATGTTTTTACGTATTATGATGACAAAATTATCGACATCAAAACGTATGGCATGAAATTAATGCTTATAGATTTTGACAATTCAATAATTTTGCACACTGATTACGCAGAACAAAATGATTTCACAAGAACAAAATATAATATCAACCCACGCATTAATTTGTTTCATGATTTAAAAAAATATACATCGACAATGTATAGATATGCATCACAAAAAATACAAAAGAAATTAGAAGAATTGCATAATGCACCAACATATAATATTTTCATTAATAATTACAATTTAGCTATTATAGAGGCGAATAAAAGAGAAATGGACTATATTCATAATGATATGTTTTTACAAAAAACGTCATATTTATTTCAACATTATATATCTTATATAGTAATATCATTTAATTTACCATTGGAATATAGAATAAAAAATAGCACAATATTATAATATGATGTCATATAAGACCATCTTAGAATACATATATTTAAATAAATCACTTTAATAAAATTTTTTAAAGTAATTTTAAATCAGTTTTAGTTTTTTGATTAATTTATTCTTTGATATTAGACAACAAATTGCATAGTTCATTGTATTTCTTACCAAATATTCCATCATTTGCTGATCCTGACTTACACATCCATTCGTATGTTTCAGTCATAATTTGTTGTTTCTTCATCTTAAAATGTGATTTTATAATTTGTTCAAATCCCTTGGGTGGGTTTTTAAGCATATCGACCATAGCCCAACACACTGTACCATAATGAATATTTTTATTATAATTGTCAGACATTTTCTTCCCCTGGTCAGTACCAATTGATCGTTCATAACCAGGTTCGTTAAAATATGGTTGATCAATAAAAATTAGTGATTGAATCGAAATCAATACTTGTAACAGGGTAGATGTACTTGGATTCCATTGTTCAGATGCTTCTCCACGCCATGTACCAAGTAAGCTCAAACAAACCTTACCACAAGCATAAAGATTAGGATTAAAACGAACAGTACCACCACCAGTAGTTACAATTTTAACAAGTGGGGGATTATGGGGATATGTTTCAGGAATATAGATATGAAATAAGAAACAACCACTTGAATATGGCGTATTATGACTAGGCATAATTAGCGCATGCATACTTTGCATGTTAGTTTCATCAACGCGTACAAATATACTTGATTCGTAGTCCAAGGGTAGTGATTTAGACAAGACAGCAATCTCTTTTGCCAATCGTAAACTGTTACTTAATTTTTTACCAGTTGAACAAACATTTGATAAACCACTTATCATATTAAACTGTTTATCCTTGAAAAAATCAACATAAGCCTGTTTTGGATCAATATCAGTAACAACTTCTGAAGCATTTTTTGCAATAAGATTTTGAATTTCTTTATGTTTATTTAGTTCGTCCACAATTTTCTGACATAGACCAATTAATTCATTCAGTAGCTGATTTGAGGGATTTAGCTTTTGAACCATTTTCAGAGTTTGAATATTTGATTCAAATTGAACAAAATGAGGTTCAAACATCTTGGGATCAATCTCAAATAGCTTCTCAGACAACTTAATCATATTATTAACATATTGTTTATTGGTATCAATGTATGTTAGGTCCATAGAATCAGTTAAACCATTAGAAATAAATTCAACCAAACAACTATTTAGAATATCATCGCCTAGCCAGATATTCTGAACAGGATCGGCTTTGATATTATCAATAGATTTAGTAATACTTGCCATAATTTCAGTTAGCTTTGTAATCTTATATTGATCAGATTCCAAATACTTACGAATATCCCAATTTTTAGATCCAGTTGAACCATAACCAGTACCTGCCTTCCAATTAGATTTAGTTAAATGAGAAGAATTATGCGGTTTGGCATATTTGTGGGTAGAAGTTTGCTGAGTTTGGGTTTGGTTCTGATAAACATTCTCGGCCAAATTCTCACTCAGACACTTAACAAAGGGAATTTGAAAAGCAAAATCAGAATCTGATAATTTGAGTTTGGGATTGATTTTGCTAACAATTGATAGATTAGTTAAATGAGCGGATAATTCAGAATATGAATCTCTAACAGTTGATATAGTACCACATTTTTCAATTAGCTCAATCAATAACTTTATCATATTTGATAATGAGTTTGTCAAATTCCAATTTTCCAACTTGAAATAATCCATAGTATTAATAAAATAGTTAAGATTAACTGTCATCATAGGTTTTAATAGATTGACAGTAGGCGGACTACTAGGATATTCTAATGTATTCAAGATAATATGAAGTACAATATCTGTTTGAAATTTAGCGGAAGGATATTTAACCTTAAAATCATAAATATTCATGTCAGAAATATCTAATTGAACTTTTTCTAGATTTTTAATCTGCTTTATCTCGTTGATAATAATTTGTACAGTTTCAGATGGATTAAATAGCTTTGTTGAATTAGATGTTGAATTTGTTTTAATTTGTTCAATTAATGCATTAGCATTAGCGCGTAATTCACTATAATTAATATCAATAATTAATCCTTCTTTTTTTTTTAAATATTCTAAAAAATCATCAGTAGAAGATTCATCAGCTAACAAATTATCAGATTTAGTTTGACCTTGAGAATTAGTTTGACCTTGAGAATTAGATTTTACACAACTCCCAAAATTTTCTAGTTCATCAAAATCATCAGCATTAGAATCATCAAATGGATCTGGATTTGTTTCAATAGGCTTAGTAATCGTCTGAATAGGTTTGGAATTTGTTGATCTAATTTCAGATCCAGATGTAGTAAGTGATGTACTAAAAACAGTACTAATAGGTAATCCATCGTCAATAAAAAGATCATCAGTATCGGTATCAGAATCAGATACTGATAACCAATTAGGCAAGAGCAGTTTTGATTTAGGATCATCACTATCAGAGTCTGGTAATTCAACACGAGGAATTCTGGTAATATCGGTATCTGAAAAGCGAAAAGGTTTATGACTATTTGGTTTGTGATCATTTGGTTTGTAATCTAACATACTTTCTTTGGAACCAAAGTCACACAAATCAAATAAATCATCATAATTATTATCATCTGGTTCTGAATTTGATCCGAGTTTTGATGATGTTTTATCAGTTGTTCCTTTGTCTGATTTTTTTTTGTCTGATGCTTTTTTATCTGAGCCTTTTTTATCTGAGCCTTTTTTATCTGAGCCTTTTTTATCTGAGCCTTTTTTATCTGAGCCTTTTTTGTCTGATGCTTTTTTATCTGATGCTTCTTTATCTGAGCCTTCTTTATCAGAATCAGAATCAGAATCAGAACCTGATCCAGAATCAGAATCAGAACCTGACCCAGACTCGGAGCTAGAATCAGATTCTGGCTCATCAAAATCGTATTCATCAATTGTTTTTTCGATAAGGTCCAATATTGGTAGAGGATTAGTCATATTGGCATCAACATAATCGGTTTGTTCATAAGTATCATTAACTAAATCGATCATATCTAATATTTTAAAGTGCGTATTATTTTCCTGATCAATTTCGTCAGTGAAATTAAGTATCCATCGTTTTAATTTATCATCAAATACCAAGGAGAAATTGTAGATCTTATTATTAATTTCCACACAAAAGGTAATATTTTTTGAATCAATGCATTTGATAAAATCCATAAAGGTTATAATATTAGTGGTTTTCCATTTGAGAAGACTTTCCATAATAGGCTCAAATCTTGTCTTAGACTTATTATTTGTTGTATAATAATGTTGCATTATTGTTATTCAATTAGATTGATGATTAATCATTATTATAATTTAGTTTAAAAATATCAATTTTTTTATTAGATGTTATGTGATAACATTTAATAAAAAAGTTAATACGCTGTTCCGTATCAATTTTTTTATTAGATGTTATGTGATAACATTTAATAAAAAAGTTAATACGCTGTTCTATATCAATTTTTTGAGTTGGCTTAAAAAACCTTGTCTAAATTTGAATTTAAATAAATCCAAATTTAAACAAGGTTTTTAAGCCTTGAATAAATGAATGAGAAGCTGTCTGGAAGACATGTGCTTAGAACCCAGCACTAGCAGAAGCCGAAGCTGATGCCGATCCACCCTTGTCACCACTTGCGTACATGGATCGGATCTGAGTCGCCACCTCAGAAACATCCTCGCTAGCAGATGCGGATGCACAATGCTCGAGGACCGTCATGATGATCGGCATGTAGCGAGGACGAGTGAGACTGGCCACCATTGTCTCGATCGGGCTGACTGCGACAGTCTTGCCGGTCTTGACATCGATGGAACCCAGGGCACCACACTCAGCCACAGTCTTCATGATCGCTGGATCGAAGCCGCTGATGGTGATCACACCCTGCTGATCAGCACCGACAGACTGGCCCTTGTACTGGCCATTGACGTTCCAGAACACGAGCGGAGGTAGCTTGTAGCCAGCTGCAGCGAACTGAGCATCCATGGTCTCGAACATCGTCTCGAAGATACCGACACGGCGATCTGCAGAGTTGAACTGCATATCGCTGATGACGAACAGCGAGTCTGGCATCTGCTCCTGGCTGAGGCCGTTGGCCTTACCATACTCGAGGATCAGCCGGAAGGCTGCCTCAAAGTTGGTAGAACCACCCCACTCCCGACCCTTGACGTAGTCGATGCTGTGGGCGAAGTCCCAGTCAGGGTTGATCTTGAACATCCGAGGATGCTCGTGGAACGTGATGCCAACAGGAGCAGACAGACGGGTGATGAAGTAGGACAGACCAAGACACACGTCAATTGGTCGAGCCGAACCATCACCCGACTCCATCGAGCCACTGACGTCGTAGAGACCGATGGTGCGCTTCAGGTTGATGCGAACCTTGGACTCTAGCTCTGCCTTGGCCTTTGGATCGAGGTCAGCACTGAGAACAGCAAGCGACTCCGCCACAGCCATGTCGATCGCCTCAGAGATCTCGCGAAGCTTGTCCTCGGCCTGACGGTGGAGCAGAGCACGCTCTGGGTACTTGCCAGCCCAAGAGGAGATCTCAGAAGCTAGTAGCGGGGTGCTCGCGTTATGCACACGAAGAGCCGCAGTCACCAGGTCGTTGATGTCCGAACGAGCACCGTGAATCTTCTTGGTTCCAGCTGCCACGCAGTGCATGACACGGAAACGGCAGAGAACACGATCGATGACCTTGGCATCAACCTCGTCCAGATCGAACTCCTTGAGCGAAGCCTTGAACTCAGTGAGAGTCGCGACAAACTCCGGAGTACCAACCTTGGCCTGGAGCTCCTCGAGAGCACGCTCAACAGCAGCATTGCTGATGCTGTGACGATCACCGAATGGATGCTCGTACATGCTGTACTGAGTGCTCTTGCGCTCCTTGACCGACTTCTCGTTGTGGAAGGCACGACGATGCTTGGTCATGTTGCGTGCAGGGATGCCTGAAGGCTCGATCTCGGACCAGGTGCCT
>JACCDO012118863.1_pt1 | contig 12208 bp, 9 predicted proteins | sample 7446101 | NCBI WGS metagenome assembly JACCDO01 (sample SAMN15323440, study PRJNA562643) | freshwater metagenome | isolation source: river surface water | place: USA:Blue River Watershed | collected 2017-08-16 | reverse complement strand
TTCAATTAGGTGAGTCTCTGGAAACAACCTAAATCCGATTGGCGTATCGGCGACAAAATAAATAACGGCGTCATGATTTGTCGGTGTTGGAGAGTTGGTTGGCTGAACGTTTGTGATGCAAGCAGTTAATGCAAGAGCTAGCAATAGGATTCCAAAAACTTTGCGATACGTACGCATCTTGACCCCCTAAATAGAGGCGTCTTCGCACTGAAGGCGCGCGTTTAGATAAGGCAAGTCTCCTACTCAGACAAAAAGTTAGATAGTGACTTATGTCCTGCAAATATTTGGAGTTGTCTAATTAGGACTCTTGCCCCATGTTGAATTAGGTTGATTCGGTCTACGCTGTAAGAGTGGATAAAAAAGCAGAGCAAGTAGATGTCCTCGGACTGACTTCTATTGAGGCTGCTCGCAAGTTGCAAGAGTTTGGCCCGAATGAATTAACCCAGGCCGAGTCAAGGCGTTTTCTTAGACGGGTTGTAGATGTAGTCAAACAACCGATGCTTTTTCTCTTATTGGCTGCAGGCTCTTTGAACTTCATATTAGCTGAACCTGCTGATGGATTTATTTTGATGGTTGCAGTTGTGGTTGTAATCAGTATCTCGGTTTACCAAGAAAATAAAACCGAAAATGCTCTGTCAAGTTTGCGAGATCTTTCTGCCCCAAGAGCTTTAGTGATTCGCGATGGCAACCAAGTGCGCATTTCGGGTAAAGAAATTGTGGTTGGAGATGTTGTAGTTTTGGTGGAAGGTGATCGAGTTCCGGCAGACGGTGTTTTACTTCGAAGCTCGAACTTGATGGTGGATGAATCCACATTAACTGGTGAATCTGTTCCGGTGAGAAAAGTTTCAATAGAAAATACAAACAATTTTCAAATGAGCGCTCCAGGGGGCGATGACTCTTCTTCCGTTTTTGCAGGCACACTTGCAATTAAAGGAAAAGGTCTTGCACTTGTTCAAAAAACTGCAGGTGAAACACAACTCGGTTTGATTGGCAGCTCGGTTCAAGGAATTGAGATTGAGCAAACACCTTTACAAAAAGAAATCAATCGACTTGTGAAGGTCGTTGCAATCATCGGTATTGGTGCGGCTATTGCAGTCACAGTCATTTATGCATTAACCCGGTATGACTGGATTGAAGGTCTGCTGGTCGGTATCTCAACAACCATGGCACTTCTTCCGGAAGAGTTTCCGGTGGTTCTCACAGTTTTCTTAGCAATTGGCGCATGGCGAATGTCTCAAAACAATGTTCTGGTTAGAAGAGCGCCAGTTATCGAAACTCTTGGCTCCGCATCAGTGATTTGTGTAGATAAAACTGGAACCCTCACCGAGAATCGAATGCAGGTTCGCGAACTGATTGTTAACGGCAAAAGACATACGGTTGATGCGAATTATTTACCCGATGAATTTTCTGAATTAGTGGAATATCTCGCGCTTGCTTCTTCACAGGATTCGTTCGACCCTATGGATAAAGCTTTCATCCAACTTGGAGAAAATTCGCTTCGGCAAACAAACCGCCTGCATGATTCGGCAGATCTCGTAGCCGAATATCCGCTAACCGAATCTTTACTTGCGATTACACATGTTTGGCAAGCAACAGCTTCATACATAGTTGCAGCGAAAGGTGCGCCAGAATCAATAGCAAAACTTTGTAAACTCAACGCCGATGAAATAAAAAAGCTAACCGACCAAGTCAATGAGGCGACCTCCAGCGGCCAGCGAGTATTGGCAGTCGCAAAAGCAAAACTAAATTTGCAGCAATCTCTTCCTGAGTCACCCGATGGTTTCGATTTCGAGTTACTTGGCTTAGTCGGACTTCACGATCCAGTGCGAAGTGGTGTGGAGCAAGCAATATCTGAGTGCACTAATGCAGGAATTAGAACAGTAATCATTACTGGAGATTTCCCAGGAACCGCAATGGCCGTAGCAAGAGAAATTGGAATTGATGTTTCGGCAGGTGCCCTCACTGGAAGCGATGTAGCAGGAATGTCAGCTACCGAACTTGCCAAACATGTTCAGCGAGTGAATGTTTTTGCTCGAATGATTCCAACCCAAAAAATGCAGTTAATCGCAGCTTTCAAAGCAAACGGCGATGTTGTGGCCATGACAGGTGATGGGGTAAATGATGCACCTGCACTCAGAGCGGCGGATATTGGACTGGCGATGGGTGCCCGTGGCACTGATGTTGCTCGCGAGGCGGCTGCAATTGTCATCACTGACGATGACTTCACATCAATTGTCAAAGGAATCCGAAGAGGCAGAGGAATATTTAATAACCTCAGAAAAGCACTCACTTACATCATTGCCGTGCACATTCCTATTTTTGGCATGACGTTGGCTCCAGTATTAGTCAATGATTGGCCTCTGGTTCTACTACCAATCCAAATCGCCTTTATTGAGTTGATAATCGATCCGGTTTGTTCAATTGTTTTTGAATCAGAGCCGATTGATGAAAACGTCATGAATCGAAAACCTCGGGCATTAGGCAAAGATATTTTTGGTCGGTCTGAAATCTGGATTGCGGTTTCACAAGGTATTGTGAATCTTGCGGTAATTCTGGGGGTTTATGTCTGGGCTATGTATTCGGACTTGACCGATGGCGAAGTTAAGACAATTACATTCATAACACTTGTATTTAGCAACCTAGCCACAATTTTCATTAATAGATCTTGGACTTTAACCACAATTGCTGTGATGCGGCAAAGAAGGAACAAGATGCTCAATTGGGCAGTGGCACTAGCTTTCGTTTTGCTTGTCGTTTTGACAAGTGTGGAACCAATTAATGTAACTTTTGGGTTCGTGCAGATATCAATATTCACCTGGCTGAGTGGATTGAGTTCGGCAATCCTTGGCGTGATCTGGTTTGACGTCTACAAAAAATACAGATTGAACAGAATTATTCTTGAAAACTAACCTGAATACTTAGCTTGCCTTTTTTCATGGTTTTCACAAGTGTGTGCGTTTTCTTTGTGATTGTCGCAACTCCAGCCGCTTTGAAAATCCTCACAACTGAATTCAATAAGACTGTTCCTTTAGTTGATGAGCTTGATAAAGCCAATTCAACATTTGCCTTTGCAAAAATCGCTGCGTTAATTCCAAGACTTCGAATTGCTGCCACCGAGCTCTTTGTAATTGTGTTGCTTGAAGTTGCAAAATCTGCCGTGATTTTTTTCACAGTATTTTTCAGAACATAAACCGGGATTTCATAAACTTGGGTTGATTGCCCATTTACGGAGGTCACTTCAATCGATATTTGATTCGCTCCGGATACAAAATTGCTATTTCCAGTAACTGAGACATCAGCTCCTGGCTGTCTGACCGAATACTGAAGAGCCAAGCTCTTGGTTCCAGGTTCTTTGTAAATCATTGGGATGTCATTCTTTGCTACCGGAATAGTTATGTCTGCTCCAGCAACTTTCAAAGTTTTGAGCGCACTGTCATACATTTTTATTTCTGGGAGATTTGCAGTCCAATCCCAGTAAGCGCCCATCGCCCACTCGTAATTCCAATTCAATACTGATCTGGTATTACCTTGGTACCATAAAACATCGTTGATGCTGTTCGAGAAGAACCATTCGTGTCTCCAGTAAGGCTCAACATTGTCTTGAAGTTCAAGATTAATTCGAGCGGCGATATCTTCAGCCATCTGATCTAGATCTAGAGATTTGATTGCATAAGTCGCATCAGCGACAGCTTGCACGTACATTGCAAAACATTCAGGGGTTTGAATGCACCGCTGGCTCATAATTTTGTTTGTCCATCGGTAATCAATTGGGCCGGCCCAGGTGTTGTCAACACCCCATGGGAGCATTGAGAAAATTCCATTTTCGTCTGCGTGAATGAAGTAGTTGTTTCCGTTGTACGAATAACCATCCCAGTGACCAACCGTTTGTTCCACTGCCCACTCGCGAACCATCTCTTGCATATCCGCGACTTTGTTTATTTCTGTCCACCAATCCTCGGCCGCATTGGCTTGAAGTAGTGGCATTAAGTCTGAGCGATCGGTTTTACTACCGGTTTCAACTTGGAAAACATATTCAAATTCTGGAAGCAAATCCGCCCAGTGATAAGGAACACCGCCTTTATAAAGATGTTCAGTAGATTCAAACCATCGCGGCAAACTCACTCGGTCTAAAGATTCAATCAAGGTATAGAGTCCATAATTCATATCATTAATCTTTAGATTTGTGTATCCAGTTCTTGAAGCTGGCACACCCATCGCTCTGAAAAGGCGCATAGTGAGCTGCTGATTTAATGCACTTCCCTCTTGCGCCATATTGTTAAGAATTAACTTCTTAACCCCAAAAATCTTTTGACCTTCTACAAATGCATCAACTTTGATTTTGATTCCAGGCTTTGTGTCGATTCCACGCCAAGAACCCCAAGCACCCTTTAAGTGGAAACCGACTAAAAGAGGTCCGACGGTTTCACCTTTGACTGTCATTGTCAGTTGAGCCTCTTTCCATGGCCCTTCATATTCCCAGTTACAGCAGTAACGGAAATAATCAATGACAGAGTCGTCAACATCTAATTGAATTTTCGAAACATCCAATGGATCAAAAACAACTGCCGCTTCATCAGTGCCTTCAACGTAAGGGCTTGGTGTTGTGCTGTAGGCAGGAGTTGTTGCACCAGTGGAATTTGGAGCCGATATAACTGAAAAAATAATCGCAAAAACCAATGCAGCGATTGGCTTGAGAATGCGATTTCGTTTCAAGATAACTTCCTCTGATTTAGCGTGCCTAGAGCATAAGGTAGTCAAAGAATTCAAGTGCCGTAACAAGCGTAGGCTCGGCTTGTGGCGGTCAAACAGGTTGCACCCGGTCCAGATGCTCTAACCATGCTTAAAAGTCTGGCCAGCATCAGGTCCGACACAACAGGCTTCTTAATCAATATGCACCGAAAATACGGGGCAATTGTCCAATATCCAGTTCCGATTCCAGCCTTTTCAATCAGCAATCCGGCAAGCGTTGATTACGTTTTGCGGAGCAATGCCAAAAACTTCGCTAAGCAAACTTTGCAATACAAGTCACTATCGCTAATCACGGGTGAAGGTCTGCTTACTGCAGATGGCGAAATCTGGAAGTCGCACCGAAAGGTTCTACAACCAGCTTTTCATCGCGCTATGCAAACTCTTGTGATCGAAGCAATTGAAGATTCATACCAATCACTAAAAACTAAGTGGACATCTAATCCAGAAATAGAAATTGCTGCCGCGATGCAGCACCTAACTCTAGAAGTTGTTGGCCGAGCACTTTTTGGAAAATCTCTAAGTGGAGATAGTGAAGCAATTGCGAGTGCGACCATCACTGCACTGGACGTTGTGGTTGCAAAAGCGCAATTGCCGTTGCCGATTCCGACGTGGGTGCCAACTAGAAATCATCGAAAACTGAGTCGCGCAATCAAATTACTCGATAAAGCTGTTGAGCAATTATTGGCAGCGGATGAAACTCATCCTGATGCATTCATTTCATTACTTCGCGAGGCGCATCAAACGGATCCAATTAAGTTTGATGTTAAAGCTGTTCGAGACGAAATCATTACCTTTATTGTCGCTGGACATGAAACAGTCGCAAGTGCAATGGCATGGATGTGGCAATTGCTAAATCAGCATCCAGAAGTCCTGCAAAAATGCATCGCAGAAGCAAAGCAGGCTGAGCATTTAAATGATTTAGCTCAAGTTCCGTATCTACAAGCAGTTTTTGCAGAAACTATGCGGCTATACCCTCCAGCTTGGTTGATCACACGAAACACAATTTCTGCTGACACAATCGAAGGAATTGAGATCCCAAAGGACTCATTAATCATTATGAGTCCATACATGTTGCAACGACAAGGTAGTTGGCAAAGTCCAGATGTTTTTGATCCAAGCAGATTTGACCAACCGCAATCGCAACTGGCTCGAAGTGAGTACTTACCGTTTGGGCTAGGTGCTCGCTTATGTATTGGCAGGGACATGGCGCTTGTTGAAGGCCCGCTGCTGATGGCTCGAATACTCAGGGATTTTTCAGTCACTCCAACAAACGACTGGGATGAAGTGGGAATGACTCAGAGCGTGACTTTGCACCCGACCAAGGCCATGCAGGCAAAGTTGACCCGAATTTAATCGAGCAGATTTTCGCTCCCCCACTTATTCTCAGGGTATGAAAGAAATCTCCCGCCGCACATTTATCCAATCCACCATTGCTGTGGCTGCGACTTTAGTTAGCGCTAATCCCGCAGAAGCTGCTAGCACCTTCAAACTTGGTAAGGTTACAAAATTTAAACCTGGGAGTTTGTTAATTGTGACAATTCCAGGACGATCACAAAAAGTAAGTGTGCTTGCAACTGCAAAGGGATACTTTGCATTCTCAACTTCGTGCACCCATCAAGGTTTTCAACTGCGAGCAGATGGAAACAAACTTGTTTGCGACAACCATGGTGCTCAATTCAATGCAAAAACTGGCGCCGTCGCTTCTGGTCCGGCAACTAGAGCATTGACTAAGTACAAAACTTCAGTGAAAAAGGGTTATCTCTACATTACGCTCTGAGCACTATGAGTTTTGATATTCGACCACTGCAAGAGACAGACTTAGACGATTTATTAGTTGTTCAACGTGCTGCATATGGCGATATCTATATTGAATCGAAAGAAATCTTTCACACCAAACTCCTAGTTTCACAAGAAACGTGTTTAGCCGGTTTTAAAGACGGACGAATGGCTGGCTATTGCATAGGCTTTAATTGGCAATCTGGTCTGCCAGTTCCATTGCATAGTGACATTCGAGAAATCGTCCACACGGAAAATGCTTTCTACCTACACGACATCGCTATCCATCCAGATTTTGAAGGTCAAGGTCTTGCACGCGCCTTCATGGAAACATCTATTGAAATTGCAAAGAGCCGCGGATTCAAAAGTGTTGAATTAACCGCAGTTCAAAAAGCAGCTACCTACTGGGAAAGATTTGGTTTTACGCCAATGGCAGAGGCTCAAGGTGGCTATGGCGCAGAAGCGATGCGCTACCAATTAATTTTGCAATCAAGCGTTTAAGTTAAACAAAGCGCCAACCAGACTTACATTCGCCTTCAAGTAAAACTCCCCGAATTAGCCATTCGGTTGGCCGCCAAATGAAAACTGCATTTTGTCCCCATTCTTCTGCCAGACGCATAACTTCTTCACCAACCTCACCGAGGACTCCATAGCCGTCTTCACTCCATTGATCGCCCGCTTGTCCAGCAGGATCGAATCCGCGAGCTGCAAAGTATTGAAAACCTAATTCATCAAGTTGCTGGCCGAGTTTTTTATGGCGACTCGCATTTTCTTGTGGAGAAAGAAGTTCACTTTTCGGGTTGAAGGCGGTAAGAATCCACACTTCCTTGGAATCGAATGGCCATTGCCCAACTTCGCCATCCGCTTGTTCAAGGAGATGGGTAGATCCATCAGCAAATCGCACTTCTACGTGAGTTCGCCTATATGCGCTCCACGGATAGTCGTTGCAAGTCATGCCTTAAGTATTGCAATTGCTAGAGAAGATATCGCTCACGACCTACACTTTGCCGACCTGAGAAAAGAATGGGGTGAAATGAGTTGCGCCGGCTAATCCTGCATATTGGTAAGTCCAAAACTGGCACTTCAACATTTCAACAATCCATTGAGCTAAACAAACATCTTTTAGCCGCGAATGGCATCAATGTTCCCACCTTCTTGAAAGATCCGAACCATTCCCAACTCGCATTAGCTTTTAGTCAAAACCCTGGCGTGATTGCACGCGGGATGGGAATCGAAACCGAAGATAATCGTCAGGATTTGCGAAAGCACCTCGGAGAGCAATTTGCAGCCTACATAACTGATGGCACTTGGCTGATGACTAGCGAACACATCGGCACCCGCCTTCGCACCGGCGAAGAGATTAGAGTCATGCTGGAATTCTTGCGTGAATACTTCGATCAGATTGACGTGGTTGCAGTGGTTCGTCGTCCGGATGACCTTGCCGCTAGCGCTTATGCCGAATCGATCAAAGCGGGTCGCACCTGGAAGTTTGATGTCTCATATGCAAACAAAGCTAGACGCTCTTATTCACATGCAATGTTCGCAGCAATTTGGACGTCACAACTTCCAAGCAACACAACCTTCACACTTCGCCCTTACTTGCCGCAGCGCGCAAACAACGACCTCATAGATTTTGTTTTGAAATTGGCAGGCGTGAATCCACATTTGCGAAACAGTTTTGCTCCGGTCGAATCCTTGAACGAATCCATTTCGGTTGAAGCTGTGCAGTTCTTGAGACTTGTCAATCCAAGCTTTCCATCTGGTGCACTAACCAATCGCTTACGCCGCAAGCTGATTTCTGCGTTAACAGAATATAAGGGCAACAAAGTCACTCTTACTCCAGAAATTGGACAATTCCTCGTCGACAACGATTTGGTTTTTGGTGGTTTGAATCCGCGTGACTTCATGGGTGATGCACTTTGGAATGAATGGTTTGCATTACCGCGAGTTGCTACTAAGCCTTGGCCAGAATTAGATGATTCGCTTTTAAATCAACTTCACGATTATTGCAAAGCCTATGGGGTTCCGACCGACCGTTCTCGAATCAACGTGTTTGAAGGAATTGATGCCGTAAACAAGGTTCGCAATAAAGTTGTGCGACTTATTCGCTGGTAAGACTTCTTTATCTGTTTACCGGTTTCTGTTGCTGTTCCAGATTGAGAATGCGCCAAGAGCTACGATTATTAAACCCATCACCCAACTACCTGTTGACTTAGCCGCATAGCCAAGCCAAATACCTGCGGCGCTGGAAAGTGGTGCAAAAACGAACACGAAACCGCGTGCAACTTTGTGATCAGAAAATGAGAGCGCAACTGCCACAAAAGCGCTTGAAAAAATCGCCAAAATAATGATGGATACAAATACAGCTAGGGATTCCATAGGTTCAGCCTAAGCACAGACAGACCCGGCAACTAGGCTTCACACGTGGCTGACGCTGAAAAATTAGTTTGGATAGACCTTGAAATGACAGGTCTTGACCCAGAGCGACACGTAATTGTTGAAATTGCGTGCATCGTGACCGACGCAAACTTGAACCCTTTAGATGAAGGGGTCAGCTATGTTGTGGTCGCATCCGATGCGCAATTGGCACAAATGGATGAAGTGGTAATAGATATGCATACAAAGTCTGCATTGTTGCCAGAAATTCCAAACGGCATTTCAACCGAAGATGCCGAACAACTTGTCCTCACTTACATCAAACAGCATGTTACCGAGCCAAAGAAAGCCCCGCTTGCTGGTTCATCTATTTACGTGGACCGCATGTTTTTAAACAAATACATGCCAACTCTCGACAACTATTTGCACTATCGCTTGGTGGACGTTTCCAGCGTGAAAGAAATTGCACGCCGCTGGTTCCCACGCGCTTACTACGCATCACCAACAAAAGAAGGCAACCACCGCGCGCTTGCTGACATTGCTGATTCAATTCGCGAATTGAATTATTACCGCAAATCTGTTTTTGTCGAAGGTGATGGTCCGGATATGAAAACTGCGAAAGCAATTGCTGCCAATCTTGGATCTGACAAGTCTGAATAAGCCACATTTTTGGCTCAAACTTTCACCCGTTACACTTCCGCCCGCTAACTCTTATGAGTTTGCATGGTGGGTGTAGTTCAGCTGGTAGAACACCTGGTTGTGGTCCAGGATGTCGCGGGTTCGAGTCCCGTCACTCACCCCAATTAAGCGGTACAGAGATGTGCCGCTTTTTTATTTTCAAAACTCAGGTCTTATTGCACTTACTTTTTTAATTTCGACATATTAAAGTTCGTCACAGATGTTCACATTGTTGCACAAATGTGCAGATAGCGAGGTAGGGCGAAATGACAAAGTTTGTGTACGACTTCACCGAAGGTGATCGCTCTATGAGTGACCTGCTCGGCGGGAAAGGTGCGAACCTAGCTGAGATGACAAAACTTGGGCTACCTGTGCCGCCAGGGTTCACAATCACTACAGACGCCTGCAAGGCCTACCTCTGCGCAGGAAAAGACCCTGCAGGTCTTGGGAGCCAAATTGGCACGGCTCTTGCCGCAACCGAAGCTCGGTCTCGCCGACATTTTGGCGATCCATCAGACCCACTGCTCGTTTCAGTTCGTTCCGGGGCGAAATATTCAATGCCAGGCATGATGGAAACGGTTTTGAACATCGGACTTAATGACGAAACAGTCAATGGTCTTGCGGTTGTCACAAAGAATGAACGATTCGCCCTCGATTCCTACCGTCGACTAATCGCTATGTTTGGTAAGACTGTTTTGGATATTTCGGCTGAACATTTTGAGTCAGCTCTTCAACGGGCAAAAGAAACTGCTGGGGCAAATCACGACCATGAACTATCGGCCGATCAACTAAAACAACTAATCACAGATTTTAAAGAGATCGTTAAAGAACAAACTGGCGAAGAATTCCCACAAGATGTGCATGCACAACTTGATTTAGCGATTAAAGCTGTCTTCAATTCTTGGAACACCGATCGCGCAAAACTATATCGCCGTCAAGAAAACATTCCAGAAGATTTAGGAACCGCTGTAAACGTCGTGACTATGGTCTTTGGAAATCGTGGTGAAAATTCTGGAACAGGAGTTGCTTTTACACGAGATCCTGCGAGTGGGGTGTCTGGCGCATACGGCGACTGGTTGACCAACGCACAAGGTGAAGATGTGGTTGCGGGAATTCGCAACACCGAAAAACTTGATGATATGACCAACACTGTTCCAGATGCGCATAAAGAACTGCTAGAAGTTATGTATATCCTTGAAAAGCACTACCGAGATCTTTGCGACATCGAATTCACTGTTGAAGAGGGCAAACTTTGGATGCTGCAAACACGAGTTGGAAAACGCACACCTGCTGCAGCTTTTCGAATTGCAGTACAACTTGTTGAAGAAGGATTAATTTCCCAAACAGAAGCACTTCAACGGGTGACTGGCGCGCAACTTATGCATCTAATGTTCCCACGATTCATAGACACTTCGAATTTCTGGCGCCTTGCCAAAGGAATTGCGGCATCACCAGGAGCTGCAGTCGGTCACATTGCATTTTCAGCCGAACGCGCAGTTGAACTTGCAGCCACAGGGATGAAAGTTATTTTGGTTCGTAAAGAAACCAACCCAGACGACTTAGCTGGAATGGTGGCAAGTGTTGGCATTTTGACCAGCCGAGGTGGCAAGACTTCACACGCGGCTGTGGTCGCGCGCGGTATGGGTAAAACCGCTGTTTGTGGTGCGGATGATTTAACTGTTGATGTCCACAACCGTGTCGTCACTACATCCGAAGGAATCGCCTTAAATGAAGGCGATGTGATTTCAATTGATGGAACAACTGGTGAAGTGTTTGCTGGTGAGGTTCCGGTAACGGCATCAGCAGTCACCCAGTATTTCAATGGCGAATTGACTCCACAGGAAATTATGAACGATCCATTAGTGCGAGCAGTCGATCACTTAATCTTTCACGCAGACTCGGTCCGCAGATTAAGAGTTCGAGCAAACGCAGACAATGGTGAAGATGCAGCTCGCGCTCGTCGAATGGGCGCAGAAGGAATTGGTCTTGCCAGAACAGAGCACATGTTCTTGGGCGCGAGACGCGAACTTGTTGAGCGATTAATCTTGGCAGAAACCGAAATCGAAAAGAAGCATGCACTTGATGCACTTCTACCACTTCAAATCCAAGACTTCACTGAAATTTTGGAAGCTATGGATGGTTTGCCGGTAATCGTGCGATTGATTGATCCACCCCTTCACGAATTTTTGCCTGACTACACAGACCTTTCAGTCAAAGTAGCACTCGCGCGAAGTACAAACACTCTAGAAGAAGCTGACGAACAACTTCTTCAAGCGGTCAGCCGGATGCATGAAGCAAATCCAATGCTTGGTTTACGTGGTGTACGTCTAGGAATCATGTTCCCAGGATTATTTGGGTTGCAGGTTCGAGCAATCGCTGAAGCAACTGCGGTACGGCTATTAGAAAAAGGAAACCCACATCCAGAAGTAATGGTGCCGCTTGTCGCAACTGTTGCTGAACTTGAACCAATCCGACAAGAAGCGCAAGGCATCATCGCTGAAGTTGCCGCGAAATACGGAGTGGAATTAAACATTCCAATTGGCACCATGATTGAACTTCCACGTGCAGCATTAACTGCACAACGCATCGCTCGTTCTGCTGACTTTTTCTCCTTCGGCACGAACGATTT
>JACCDO012437648.1_pt1 | contig 12210 bp, 9 predicted proteins | sample 7446101 | NCBI WGS metagenome assembly JACCDO01 (sample SAMN15323440, study PRJNA562643) | freshwater metagenome | isolation source: river surface water | place: USA:Blue River Watershed | collected 2017-08-16 | reverse complement strand
CTAGTTCTACTATACCGGTGGTTCTGATAGTACCGGTACATAACCCGTGCAACTGAGTGCTGTAGGTTTGGCGAAGAAAGTGTGCCATTGAGGATTGCGAGTCGTCACGAACATTTGGACAACTGCATCAACAAGGTATAATATAAATAGCAGAAACGCCGAAGAAGAGGAAATGGATGCGCCAGTGAAAGGACATGAGTCAATGGGTGATGTTGAAAAGGCCAAACCGATATCTCTAGAGGATCCACGTCTTGTAGAGACAGAAAGAATTAGAAACGAGAAGATGGAAGCTACCGAACCAGTGGCTACAATTCTGCCAGTTTTACCTGGAGTGTATGGAGTTAAAGCATCTTTATTGTTGTTAGTTTCTACTGTAATAGTTAGTTTAATCGTGCAGCAGCATGTTAATGAGGTAGAGATAGATAACTGGACGAATGATTGTCCTACGGGATATGAATTGTCTTGCAAGAAAAATCAAAGTGTATTGCGTTTTAGCTTTTCTCTTGTTATATTTTATACGATTCAGCTTATTTTTTTACGTGTTGATATTTCTTATTTTGATGGTTATTGGGCATTAAAAACAGTTATATTTGCATGTATAGTAGTTGGTTTATTATATGCCGATCCGCGAGTATTCGATTTAAATGGATATGGCTGGTATGCTCGCATTGCTGGTTTCTTATTTTTAATACTACAACAAATAATTCTATTAGATTTTGCGTATCAATGGAATGAAACATTCCTTCAATATTCAGTGGATAATGTAATCAGCCAAAAGATTAACGGTATGGATAAATGGAAGTGTTTCATATTGTTTATTTCTATACTCCTTTTTATCACAAGTATAATATCAATAAGTATAATGTTTTGGAAATTTTCGGGATCTGAGTGTCGGAACAACGAGGCTATAATCTCATTAACTCTAATACTTTCATTTATTTCAACGATGTTCCAATTATTTTGTACTGATCAAGGATCGATTTTGACATCTGCTATTATGACTGTATATGCCACTTGGATATGCTACGCAAGTATTACTTTAAATCCATTGAATGAATGCAATCCGACACTGGCAGAGGGAAAAAATAGGCATATAAGTGAAGGTATAGGAATGGCAATATTAGCAATATCATTAGCTTGGACAACTAGAAATACAATTAAAAAAATACCGAATATTAAAGGAAATACCATAAATCTCTCAATCCTCCAAGGTGATGAAATAGGTAATAAGGATGTGCAGTTATATAAAAATGCATTATCAGAATCATCATTGGTGCTTATTCTTGTATCGTCTTTCTACGCAATGGTACTGACTAATTGGGATACACTACAACAGAATAGCGCCTATGAAAATCCTAAGACGGGATATGCAGCAATGTGGATTCAAGCAACTGCGCAATGGATAGCGATAGCATTTTATTTCTGGAGTTTAGTTGCACCCAAACTATTTCCTGATCGCGACTTTGGACCAGGACATCGATAATGCAATTCATACACGAAATACTTTTTCTTTTTTTGTTATAACTTATCTACTGTATCAATACCAAGTAACTTGAGGGATAGTTGTAATGTATCAGCAGTCAATATACACAGGGAAGTCCTGGTTTCCTTTTCAATATCATTATCCGCTTTAAGAACTGGACATTGTTCATAAAATTGATTAAATTTTGATGATAAATCGTAAAGATATTCACATAACTTATTAGGATATAGCTCTCTCTCAATTTCTTTCAATACTTCATCGAACTTGATAAGTTGTTTTGCCAGGACGACTTCTTCTTTTTTTGTGAACTCTATTTGATTAATGTTACCATTTAAGCCTTCTACTGCCTTTCGTTTGATACCTTGAATTCGCACGTAAGCATATAACATGTATGGTGCAGTATTGCCATGTAATGATAACATCTTCTTATACGAAAATCGATAGTTGCTTTCTCTGTTCATACTTAGATCAGCATATTTGACTGCTCCCAAACCCACAATTTTTGCAGCATTTTTTTCGTCATCTGACAACTGTTTAATGCTACTATCACCTTGTTGAGCTCTAAGTAACATATCTTCAGATGCTATACGCACTGATTCGTCTAATAAGTCTATTAATTTGACTGTATCACCAGCTCTAGTTTTAAATTTTTTGCCATCTTCTCCTTGAACAAGCCCAAATGGGACATGAATTAATTCTGTAGAAAATCCATGATTGCAACATAATTTTGCTGCTTTGGCTGCTTTAAAAACCATTTCAAAATGCTGTGATTGGCCAACATCAGTGACATATAGTACGCGTTGCGCTTTTTCAACCGCTGAGCGATGCTTAATTGCTGCCAAATCCGTTGTAGCGTATAAGAATCCGCCATCTGTTTTTTTCACTATTAAAGGCTGGGGTGTGCCATCAGGATTAGAATATCCAGGTAAAAAAATGCATTTTGCTCCTTCGCTCTCTACTATTAACCCCTTTTCATCTAATTCATTTACTATATCAAGCAACATTGGATTATAAAATGATTCTCCGCGCTCGTTTAGTCCTTTGATATTCAATATATCGTAAATTTTTTGAAACTCTTTTCTACTCAAATCGCATATATTTTTCCAAGCTAAGATGGTATCTGGATCATTACTTTGTAACTTGACAACTTCTTTGCGTGCTGCTTCTTGAAAGTCTGGATTCTCATCAAACTTCTTTTTTGCGGCTTTATAAAATTCAACCAAGTCTCCGATTGCAACTCCTACATTACCACTAGTACTCGTTGTGGTTATTTTGTCGTTTGTGTTTAGATAATGAATAAGCATCCCAAATTGGGTTCCCCAATCACCAACATGATTTAATCTTAATACATCATGACCAAGAAATTGAAGAATATTACTCAATGTGTCACCAATAATCGTAGATCTTAAATGTCCCACATGCATTTCTTTAGCGATATTTGGAGAGGAAAAATCAACTATTATCCGTTGCGGATTGTCTGCTCTAGCGATTCCTAATCTACCATTGTCAACCAACATGTGATTAAGTTTACTTTTTAAGTACTCATTCGATAACTTCAAATTTATAAATCCTGGTCCTAAGTTATTTAATTCGTAAATAAACAATTGTAAAAAGAGTGAATAGCACCAGACCTGTAATATCCATGCTGCCTATGACATCGCTCAAAGAGAATGTTTTCATTAACTTTTCTGCAATATCGCGAGGTTTCTGTCCCATTTTTTTTGCCAATGGCAGTGCTGCATTGCATTGATAATCTCCAAATTCTGGTTTTGTGGGCAATACCATAGTATCCGCAACCTTTCCAATGTCACCAAATGCTTCAATTAAAGCCCGACGAACCCTATCGTTCAATACTTCTTGTGTACTACGATTTATTAAACTTGACATTTTCAATAAAACTCTACTACCTACATTGCGTCTCAAACTACGGAAACCATGTGCGTAAGGCAGCGTACTTGCCAATAACATACTTAACAAAGTCCACAATGCGATTCGCATCGGGCGCGTTTTCCCTGGCAATAAGACTTCGAACAGAGATGGAGATTGGATTCACAGCCGTTTCGCAACTGGAATCTAAACCTACAACTTCTTAAATGATTGAGTCAAATCAACTGGACTTGAATTGTATGTGCTAATTCCGAAATTGGAGAAATGCACGCACGTCCGGACGTCTCTCAGTTCCGCATTACGGATGGAGTCCGATGGACACAATGACAATGGGATCAGATTGCTGCAAAAATTAACTTAATCCTCTACTCGTACTTAGTTAATGCACATATAACTAGCCTCAAAACTAGAGATTAATGTCAGGGTTGACTAAGTTGGTCCCACTGTTATCCTACTTATTGGATGGTATATATGATAATTGAATCGTGTACGATCACCAGGTTATCACAACTTCTCTACTCGCCCAATGTAGTGCCCTCTTTTTACGTAGACTACAATTTGATTTTATGACCGGATATGGTACGCCTTGCAAGTCTTTTCTGACATTTCCAACATTTAAAGGCAGGGAAGGGAAGGTTGAAAATGAGTGTTGTTTATATTCCACAAAGCAAACTTGGCATTTCGGAACCTCCTCCAGAATACTTCGGTAATAAACCGAATGATTCAAATAATGTATGTTGGACGAATAGAAATTGGTTAAAGAGTAGGTTTCATTTTTCATTTGCAGAATATAATAATCCTAGAAACATGACTTTTGGCGTTTTAAGAGTTATGAATGACGACTTGGTGCAACCAATGCGAGGTTTCGGAACACATCCTCATCGGGATGTTGAAATTTGTACGTATATTGTAGAAGGTTTACTGACTCATAAGGACTCTATCGGAACAGGGGAAACACTTGAGCGTGGCTCAATTCAATTTATGACAGCTGGTACAGGAGTCCAGCATAGTGAATATAATAATGATAAAACGAGACCACTACGGTTTATTCAACTATGGATAACGACTAGGTCTCGCGGATTAACCCCAAATTATGGATCACACGTTGGTGCTACAGACGGTCGTAAGAATAAATTCGATCATCTAGTGACAGATGTGCAAAATCGTGACTCATCCGTACCAATAAAAATCAACCAAGATACAAATATATATGTAGCTGAAATTGACTTGAATAATACGGTTCATTTCAATGTGATGGTCGATAGACAAGCGTACTTATTATGTATTGAAGGTTCTATTGAATTGAAAACAATAGATACAAAATTAAAATTACTTCGTCATGATGCAGCAGAGATAAAAAGCGTTGATATTGAATTAACCAGTATAGAGAATACAGCACACGTGTTGATAGTTGAGATGGCATTAAGTAGAGATGGCAGAACTGACTTGTAATATGATTTTGTGATAAATATACAAAATAACAATAAAATTAAGCTAACAATCTTCTTTGGATAATTCATCAACTTCTTTCAGCTTTAAAAAAGGTGTATTAAGCAATTCTCCAAAATTATTTTTAAGGATGAAGAGTCGTTTGTTGTATTCTGCCTTTTCAATGGTAAATGAGGTTGTCAACCAAGTACCTATCTCTTTCAATATATCTAATTTTTGTGAAGAAGTAAAAACACGCTCCAATTGTATCAAAATTAGTCTCCAATCTCTATCTAATTCATCTAATTGTATGGTTAATGTGGCTGGTGCATTTGGTAATATCAGTTTTGAAGTATATTTTAATAACTTTTTAATATTTTCAATGGTATCAATAACATTTTGTCGTGCTCTAGAATAATCGCATATATTACATGGCCATTTCACGGTACATATATGGCACCTAATTATTGGCGATTCAACTGTATGAATATTAGTTGGATGATCAAGAGAGCAATGTCCATACTTTGAATATATCGAACAATAGCCATAACGGCTCCAGTCGGGACAACATAAGCCACCAATATAACGAGGCAGTTCGAGACGTCGCTGTTCCGCATTTTGAACAAGATCTTTATATGTCACATGCTGACAGGGTGGATATAATGTGCATTTAGGGCATCTAACAAATGGTTCAATTACTCTAGTAAAAGGAACTGTGATTGGACCTTCAAGTAAACGAGCAGTCCGGGTAATATTCTCATGACTAATGAAATGATACTTAATAAATGTTTTTTGAATTAAAGTAAGCATTTCCGATAGAGAATAATTTGGGGAATATATGTCAAATAATTTATGTAACCCTTCACTGTCAAATCCAATTTTTTCTTTAACTAATATATTTAAAATAATTGTTAATGCATCTCTATCACTACTTACCTTTGTTCTTAAGACAGTGCCTTTGTCTTGAATAGCTTTGAGCAATTTACTTTTGTCAGTTGCGGTTATTATCCATTTTAATTTACCATAATTATCGATTAATCGTTTAATAGCAAATTGTCCATTGACATTGATCAAATCAATATTATCAATAAAACATACTCTAACATCTGAATCAATCATCACTTTATCAATCGGTGTTTCATAAAATTTGGTCATATTATCCAACATCGTGTCAATATTAGCAGTGATGTGATCATCAGTATCTATCTGCGAATGCTGCTTGTTTTTTGGTTGTGTATAGGATTTTGCATTAAATTGAAGTATAAATTTTCTCTTTTGTTTGTCACTCGTGATGTCAATTGTAGAGCACAATTCGTTAATAAAACTATTAACAATGCTTGTTTTACCTGTGCCTGATTTACCACATATGCACACAACAGCAGGTAAATTTCCTGCTTTGCCAAAATTATCCACCATTAATTTTAAAGATTTTAATATTTCCGCATTGTGATCGCCAATATAACCCCCTAGTGTCACTGGGCGATACTTGGCCTCGTCAACCAAGCTAATATTACTATCTTGAGCCGTTGGCAATCGAGGCTTCTTTATGATATAATTCTTCCATTGAGGATACAATAAAGACCAAACCTCAGTCTCCCGATATGTTAAAACTTTCTTGCGATTGGTCTGCTGCATATTCCGACCATCACAAATATTAGGTTTTTATATTCACTGTGTTCACATAGTACTGTTTAAAATTTTTCTTTTGAAAGTTCCTGTTTTGAGTCTAAAATCGGAATACGACTCCGTAATAATTATGATTTTTCTCTGACACTTATTCTCCTTTGAACCACTTAAAGTCCATGTGAACCTTAAATGTCGAGCACTAGTCTTCAACCGATTATCGATATTGTACCGGTTTTATAAATTCGAGTGGTTAATTAAATCATACTTTCTAATCGAATGAAACAGAGGCTTATTAATAATGATTGCTGGATACCTATTTCATTCATATCCCGATAAGTTTGCTACACCATTTTTATCGGGTTCCTTTCAGATACGGCATACCGGTACGGGTTCTCGATAAATTTGTTTCCGATTGTTGTGATAGGAATGTCGCTGATAGCCATAGCCAGTGTCTATTTCGAGTGATTTGTATGGACGCTATGGATAAAGAGGAAAGCGATTCCGTGGTGGTTGCCGCACCATCCAAGGAGAAATGGTCTTGGTTCGCTGCTAAAAATGAATCCGCGAACGTAACGAATACAAATGACGAGAATGTTTCAGTTGATGATGCGAATAAAGTGGCCGAAATAATGACGCCAGAAGTGAAATCGTGGTCATGGTTCTCTTCAAGTGTGGTTAAGCAAACTGATAATGAATCGTACAAAGAGAGTATTAAATATTCACATGAAATTGATATAAAAGCCGTCGAAGATGAAATATTCAGCGACCAAGAATTCGGTGATGCGAATGAAGATACACCAGCTGCTTCAAATAGTGGTGGATTTTCATCGCTATTTAGTGTAACAAAACAACGAAAAAATTACACGGTGAAAAATTTCAGTGCTATTGAAAATGAAGATGGTCAAGTGGAATTAGAACTAATTCCCGATGTAGAAGGAAAAGTGTCCGAAAAACGGAGGCAGTCAATGTTTCAAAAATATTTAAGTAATTTTAACGATGAAGATGAAGCTACAGAAAGTGAAGTTGAAGAAAATGAGTATGAGAACTATGATGATGTTGAATTAGATAAATTGTTCATTAGTCCTTGTCAATATCATAAATTTGACAATTATTACGACGTTTTAAATATAAGTGTTGACGCTCATACTAAAGATATTGTTCGAGCGTATAAATCATTATCTCGTAAGTACCAACCTGAGAAATATGTTGCACATATGGATTCAATTGATAGTAAAAAGGCTATAGAGATGTATAAATTAGTTGTTGAGGCATATAAGGTTTTGAGTGATCCAAATCTCAGACTACTAGTTGATCAAACTCTCGAACATAGATTATTTAATGGAAATAATGAGACTCATGCGAAGTTGAAAAAAGAAATTCGACAAAAATTAAAAAGAATAATTGACGATGGACCCATAAATCCCGAGTCGCTATCACATATAGGCCGTGTTTTTGGTACTATATATAGTAATTCCGTTTTATATGTTGATCGCAATTCGCTATTTGAATCGAAACAGAAAAAAGTTATTGAACAGGCAAAAAATATATGCACAAGTCCTGATTTTTTAATCGCTTTCAATGAATTGACTACCAAAGATGATAAGTCAAATAACGAGAGAATAATGTCGATTACATCAATATTTTCCGGAGATTCATCTGTATCAAAACGAAAACGAGATTTTATTCCACTGAAAGAAGGATCAGGTTTGGAGAATGAAAAAGTTAATCGAACGCAGACTAATTTTTACAGATTTGATGTTGATCGAACGCAATGTCATAATGGAATAATTATATCGTGTCGCTCGTCTTCAAAAGGGTGCTTTCGTCTATTATTATTCAATGCTAGTGGTGAATTAGTGAAACAACAAGCTAGTGGTATCTCTTTAGACAAGGCTTACAATGAAGTAGTGTTTTATTTTACTAGATTTGATACTTATACTGTAGAAGAATTACCAATACAAGAAAAATTGTGTCACGAGGAAACAAACCCTGAATACATTTTTGAAAAAGTAAAATCTGTTATCCAAACTAAAAAGAAAAAGATGAGCGAAGGCAAGTATTTGCTAGCTGTCTTCGGTGATAATTTTATCGGCTATACCAAGTACAACATCCAATACTTCTCATTGACTACAGATATAAATAGATCAGAAACATTGGCTAAATTAAAGCAAAGCGATGAAGAATTCTTAGCATATCGCCCAAATTTGGACAGTTTATCAACAGAATATTATAAAGTAAAAAAAATGTACGATGATATATTAGAACGTATGGCCGAAGAGAAAGATATTATTGACAGTCTCTTATTAAGGAAATATGAATCATATCGTCATTTTCACGACGAAGCCATAATGCCATATAGATTGAGAGAAATGGATGAGAAGACCCAACTCGAGTTAAAAGAAAAAGAACTCGCTGCCAAAGAAAAACCTAAAGAAGGTCTCGCATTTATGGAAGATAAAGAAAGAATGGAGAAAAAAGCAAAAGAAAAAGAAGAAAGAAAGAAGAATAAAAGAAATAAGAAGAATAATAAAAAGGGTGATGAAGTGGCTAGCTATGGTAACTCGTCTATGGAAGTGAATGGTGACTGGAAAGCTTTAACACAATTTCGCTCATTTTTGACATCTAAAGTAATTAAAGGCTCCCATTTACCAACTGAAACATCAATTGAAAATGTTGGTGTTGAAGCTTCTAGTAATGATGCCAAAATAACAACTAATTCAGAAAGTAAGAAAGGATCATTTTTTGGGACTTACTTTTAATATATTTTTCAAATATTTTGTCAAAATATTGTATTAAATAAAATGTACGCAATTCGTATTTAAGGCTTATTCCTATTCAAATTATGATTTATTTCAGGTCGAATAAATCGAATGAACAATTGCGGTCCAGGCCTGGTAGGGTTTGATCTCGACCAAATTAATACATACATATACAGTAGAAAATGTTTCCTCAACAGCAGCAGCCGCCGCAGTCGCAGCAGCCGTTTGGGCGCGGTTTGCCCCCGAATGGAATGGGTATCGACAGCTACATCAATGCACCCCGCCCTGCTGCCAACTATCAGTCGCTGGGTAAGTTATTCAATAATGCTCTTTGTACCCGTACAAAAAACTTACTTAATTTTTCTTAGGAAATGGATTATCAGGACAGTTGCATAATGTGCCTTTGTCGATGTATCCTTCTCAGCAACAAAGACCGAATGACTTAAGGTTGTCCGATAATCAACAACAAGTTGGTAGTTTGCAATTTGATTCGAATAGTTTCCCTGTGTTATCATCTGCAGCTGATAGTAATAGATATAATATACATAGTGGTGTCGCGAATACCAATACAGACTTCTCAATCCACAAAGAAGATTTTCCTGCGTTATCTGGAGTATCAACGCAACAGCAAGGAAAAAACGATGTTAATGTTAATATGTTAAATAATAATAGTGATGTCAATATGTTAAATAGAGCATCAATTAATATTGGTGGACAACTTGATTTATCCTCTAGTAATACAGTAGGCAGTCATGCAAGAGGATTTGTTCCAGGTACACAAATTGGAACAGGACAAGAAAGTATTAACAAAGAAACAAGATATGGATTAATGGGTATAGTTGATGTAATTAAAGGTGCTGATAGAGATTTAAATTTTCTATTTGTGGGGACCGATTTAAAAACATTTGGTGTTAATGTTGATGCTCAAGATTTATTATATTCAACATTTCATAATCCATTTGCTGAACCATCATCTTCAGATCATCAATATACTACACCTCAATCATATTTAACCCCCACACCGTCTTTAAAAAATGAGCATTTAACTAAATTTGCCATTGAAACTGTGTTCTATATGTTTTATTCGATGCCCAGAGATTTAATGCAAGCTGTTGCTGCTCAAGAATTGTATCGTAGACAGTGGAAGTACCACGCAGAGATGCGAATTTGGTTAAAGCCCCGTACCACTGAAGAATTAATGTCGGGACATCCTAATATTCATTTTTGGTTTTTTGATGTTAGCGACTGGTCACCTAGATTGTTTACTACACAATATACTCAATATGCATCATATAGAGGTAATATTGCCGCAGGATTTCTTGAAGAGAAAGATATTAGAGTAACTGGATAACTTTTAAAGTATCATAAAGCATTATGACACTCATTGATTGTAATTGTATTATTGAAATAGTAAGTAAATAACCATGACGATACCGCTCCTTTCCATTCTTTTGAAGAGTTATTTAAAGTTTTTCTTATTCGGAAGGCTTTTCCGTAAAGGGCCGTGGAATTGAAAGGAAAACCGGAAAAGAAAAAACTTGGTCCAATTATTTTTGAAAAAGTTTTGTATCAAACGTATTTTCCCGTGTGGATCGTCGTGTCCTTTAGTCCTCATCCGTTCATTCGTGCCCTCTTTCAATACTTACTCTTTACTCCTCTATATGGAGGTAAAAGTGTGCATAATCGGTGACACAGATGTCGGTAAAACGTCCTTATCTATGCGCTATTGTCATGGAGATTTCCCTGACAACACAACGCCTACGATAGGAGCATCATTTTTGCAACGTAAAGTACTTATTGATAATACAGAAATATCATTGCAGATTTGGGATACTGCAGGACAAGAAAGATTTAGAAGCATGGCACCCATGTATTACCGCGGTGCGAAAGGTGCAATATGTGTTTTTGATATGACTAATTTAGAAAGTTTTCAAAAAGTTGCCATTTGGATCAGAGATCTGAAAAATCATTCGGATCCAAATGTTGTGATATGTATTGCGGGAAATAAATGCGATAAATCGAACTCTTTTGATGTGGTATGACCTTAAATTGAATCCACTTGATTTTTATTACTTCGTTTTTATTACCTTTATTCTTCTAGATTAAAGCAGAAGAGTTTGCTGCATCGATTGGGGCGACTTTTATTCGAACAAGTGCATTAACTGGCGAAGGTGTGGATACAATATTTTATACACTGTCGCGTAGAATTAGTGAAACGTACAGTAGGCAGTCTTCGAAAGATCATAATGACAAGGTTGTTAAAATTAGAGGTGATGATGTTAGTGATAATGCAGAAAAATCTTCGTGTTGTTAATAAATTTGTGTATAATAATAATATTTTTCTGTTGAAGAAAATAATGGCTGTATTACTTCACTATTTTATCATGACTACGACAAATTATATAATTGTTAATACACTGAGAGGCAAATAGACATAAAAATATAAACAAAATAGACTATGCTGATAAAAATCACCATCCGTCGTCATTTGACATATTCGCTGAGTCAATTTTTGCTTGTGCCATCATTTCTTTTCGCCATTGCGCACGCTTCTTAAGCTTTTCCTCTAATACTGCAACATCGACATCTTTGTCTTGCATATACGCCTTGGCTATTTGTCTCTTTAAGGCATCTTCTTCGCTAGTAGGCGCACCTAAGTTGATATTCGGTTGTTCCATCATTTTTCTCTTAAATTTTTCTCTTGCATCATCCGAGATGCTACCTCTGGAATTGTCTGCAGATTCTCCTACAAATTTCACAAAAAAAATGGATGGTATTATTGTAGCTAATGCCATGCCAGCATAGGTGACAGTTTGTTCATCAAACATTCTTAGATTTAGAGTTTTCTTAACTGCAACTTTATTGATATGAAAGCCATTAGCTACGTACAAGAGTACCAAAGATGCCAAGAGTAAAGCCAGCATTCTTCAACCCGAATTTGTCGATAACAATCAAACTCGTTAGGAGTCAATCGTAACACTGAGTCAATATTTATGGGGTGAGTCACGATTCGGTGACTCACTATGG
>JACCDO011183647.1_pt1 | contig 12210 bp, 12 predicted proteins | sample 7446101 | NCBI WGS metagenome assembly JACCDO01 (sample SAMN15323440, study PRJNA562643) | freshwater metagenome | isolation source: river surface water | place: USA:Blue River Watershed | collected 2017-08-16 | reverse complement strand
GTGCCAAGACTGTCAACAAAAGTTTACTCTTATTAGGTAAATTTAGATTGACACAAGTGCGGGGATCGCGGATGCTCATCCTGTGCTGCACTGCGGCACATGCGGTAGCTATATCTCCTCTCATAGGCGGCCTGCGGGGCGCCTTTTTTTCTTGGCCGGCGCGGGGCGGGCCGACGATGGGAGCAAGCGCCTGACTGTTTTCATAACTGCAGGAGCCGGCATGGGGCCGCTATAATCAGCGCTTTGCCAGCGCGGCCGCGCGGCTCACCCGATTTCCCGCCCATGCATCCCCGACACAAAGCGCAGATTGCTGGACTTTTTTCCGAAGTCGCAGCGCCGGTACTTGCCGGCACCGACCATGTACTTCCCGACATCACACTGGAGCGACCACGCGACCCATCGCATGGTGACCTCGCGTGCAATCTCGCGATGCAGCTTGCGCGTTCATTGAAAAAAAATCCGCGCGAACTCGCGCTGCAATTTGCCGAAGCGCTGATGGCGCATCCGGCGCGTCAGGGTTTGATTGAGGCGGTTGAAGTCGCTGGACCCGGCTTCATTAATCTGCGGGTGGCGCTATCGGTAAAACAGGATGTGGTTCGTCGCGTCTTCATTGATGCGCAATGCTTCGGTCGCACGAACGATGGCAAGGATCACAAGGTGCTCGTTGAGTTCGTCTCTGCCAACCCCACCGGACCCCTGCATGTGGGTCATGGACGGCAAGGCGCCTTGGGTGATGCGATCTGCGCATTGCTTGAAGCCCAAGGCTATGCCGTGCTGCGCGAGTTCTACTACAACGATGCCGGCGTACAGATTGCAACGCTCGCCACCTCAGTACAGGCACGTGCGAAGGGCAGCAAGCCCGGTGACGCCGACTGGCCTGAGTCAGCGTACAACGGCGACTACATTGCGGATATCGCGGCAGACTTCCTTGCAAAGAAAACCGTCTCTGCAGCCAACGGCGAGCCGGTGACTGCAAGTGGCGAGATTGATGATATTGAATCCATACGTCGTTTCGCGGTGACCTATCTGCGTCGTGAGCAGGATCTCGATCTGCAGGCATTTGGTGTGCGCTTCGATAATTACTATCTCGAGTCTTCGCTCTACAGCGATGGCAAGGTCGAGGCCGCTGTCGAGGCGCTCAAGAAAGCCGGCAAGACTTTCGAGCAGGATGGTGCGCTGTGGTTGCGCAGTACCGACTATGGTGATGACAAAGACCGCGTGATGAAAAAATCCGACGGTACGTATACCTACTTCGTGCCTGATGTCGCCTATCACATCACCAAATGGCAGCGCGGTTACACCAAGGTCATCAACGTGCAGGGAAGCGACCATCACGGCACGATTGCGCGCGTGCGCGCCGGCCTGCAGGCCGTGGGTATGCAGATACCGCAGGGCTATCCGGATTATGTGCTGCACAAAATGGTGACCGTGATGAGAAACGGCGAGGAAGTCAAAATCTCCAAACGCGCCGGTTCGTATGTGACGCTGCGTGATCTAATCGAGTGGTCGGCCGGCGATGTCAGCGTCGCCGAGGGCAAACGTGATCTCACACGCGGCCGTGATGCCGTCCGGTTTTTCCTCATCTCGCGCAAGGCAGATACCGAATTCGTGTTCGATGTCGATCTCGCGCTGGCGCAGTCGGATGAAAATCCTGTCTACTATGTGCAGTATGCCCACGCCCGGATCTGCTCAGTATTGGCGCAGTGGGGTGGCGATGAAGCGGCATTGAAGCAGGTCGATCTGTCCCCTCTGGTGGCACCGCGGGAGGCGTCGCTCATGGCGAAGATTGCGGATTATCCGGACGTGCTTAAAAAAGCCGCTGAGGAACTCGGGCCGCATCAGATAGCATTTTATTTGCGCGATCTCGCAGGCGAGCTGCACAGCTACTACAATGCAGAACGCGTGCTGGTAGACGACGCCGCGCTCAGAGAGGCGCGCCTTGCGCTGCTGCTGGCGACGCGCCAGGTACTGGCCAACGGACTGGAACTGATCGGTGTTTCGGCGCCTTCCCGGATGTAAGCAGGATGTGAACATGCAGCAGGAAAAAATGCATTCTTCGAGCAAAAGCGTTCACCCGCGCCGCGAGCGAGGCGGCACGCTGACCGGCATCATCGTGGGACTCATTCTGGGTTTGCTGATTGCTGTTGGCGTTGCCATCACGATCACCAAAACACCACTGCCTTTTGTGGACAAGATCAGCAAGCAGTCGCAGCCAGCCGGTGAACTGGGCGACCCGAACAAGACCTTGCCCGGCGGCGCACGTGAGCGTCGCGAGCAACTCACTGACAACGATCCGGCAGTTCAGCCAGCCGCTCCCTCGGTAACGCCGCAGGTTACGCCCCAAGTCATCCCCCAAGTGACACCTGAGGTGACTACGCCGCCAGCCGCAGAGCGTCCGCGCGAGAAGGAAAAGGCGGCCCCGGCGCCGGCGCCGGCGGTCGATCCTGCGCCTGAAGAGCGCTTCACCTATTATTTGCAGGCAGGCGCTTTCCGCGAACCCAATGATGCCGAAGCCACCAAGGCCAAGCTGGCCTTGATGGGTGTCGCAGCAAACATCGCTGAACGTCAGTCCGATTTGGGCACGCTGTATCGTGTGCGCGTGGGTCCCTTTGCTGATATCGAGACCATGAATCGCACACGCGTAAGACTGTCCGACAATGGTGTTGATGTGGCCGTGGTTCGCGTACCGAAGTAAGCGTTTCGCTCAAAATGCTGCTGCTGGCCACCGCACAGTTTTGTGGCGCGTATTTTGATCGCTGCCTTTTTTGTATTTACTTTTAGCTCGTAACAGGACATCTCATGCGACTGATTCAAAAACTCTTTGTACTGACCAGTTTCAGTTTGATTGCACTCGGTGCGAGCGCATCGCCTTCCAACCCGGTCGACGGCGTGGATTACCAGCGCTTGCCTCAGGCGCAGCCCACCGAAGCCGGCAAGAAAATCGAGGTACTCGAGTTTTTCTGGTACGGCTGTCCGCATTGTTTTGCTTTCGAGCCCGCGCTCTCCGATTGGGTCAAAAAACGCGGGGATCAGATTGTGTTCAAACGCATCCCGGTGGGCTTTCGTGAATCCTTCGTTCCACAACAAAAGCTCTACTTCGCGCTCGAAGCATTGAATCGTTTTGATGTGCACAAAGCCTATTTCGATGCGCTGCACATCGGACGTCAGCGGCTGGACAAAGAAGAGTTGATTATTGATTTTGTCGAGAAGCAGGGCATAGACCGCAAGAAATTTCTCGAGGTCTTCAACTCTTTCAGCGTGCAGTCCAAGGTCAGCCGGGTTCGTCAGATGCAGGACGCCTACCGCATCGAAGGCGTGCCCACCATCGTCATTGATGGCCAGTATGTGACCTCGCCATCCATCGTGGGCGTCAATATGCGGGGACAACCCGAGGCAGCGATGAACATGGCGACCTTGCAGGTCATGGACGCCCTGATCGCCAGAAAAAAATGAGTAATTCTTTTCGATGAAGCGCGTCTTCATCACGGGCGCATCCAGCGGGCTGGGATGGGCGCTTGCACGCGAGTTTGCAGCGCAGGGCGCGCAACTCGGCCTTCTGGCGCGGCGTGAAAGCGCGCTCTCCGAGCTCATGGCTTCGCTGCCGAATGCGCAGGCACATCGCACTTACGCAGTTGATGTCAATGATCATGCCGCACTCGCTGCTGCCGCGAGCGATTTCATCGCACACGCGGGTGGTATCGATGTCGTGATCGCCAATGCCGGCATTTCTTATGGCACCCTGACCGAGCGGCCTGCGGATCTTGCGGTCTTTGACAAAATCATGCAGACCAATCTGGTGGCGACCGTCGCGACCTTTTCACCATTCATTACCACGATGAAGTCGCAAGCGGCGGCCGGGCAGCGCGGCATGCGGCTGGTGGGCATAGCCAGCGTTGCCGGCATTCGTGGTTTGCCCGGCGCCGAAGCCTACAGTGCATCCAAAGCGGCCGTTATCAGCTATTGCGAATCGCTGCGCGTGGCCTTGCGTCGCCATGCTATCGAGGTCGTGACCATTGCGCCGGGTTATATCGATACACCGATGACGCAGATTAATACCTATCCCATGCCTTTCCTGATGCCGGCGGATGCGTTTGCACGACAAGCTGTCCGAGCCATTGCTGCAGGTCGCAGTTACGTGGTGATTCCCTGGCCCATGCGTGGTGTGTCCTGGTTGCTGCGTTGCTTGCCGAACTGGCTGTATGACCGTGTGATGGCGCGCGCGCCCTACAAGGCCTCGTATCAGGAATTCAACGACGCACCATGAATCGGCTGATTGATGCGATAGGCCAACAGCATGCCGTCATCGATGCCGATCAGAAGCCGCGCATTGTCTCGCTGGTGCCCTCGGTCACCGAGCTGGTGTGTGATTTGGGCTTGGCTCACTGGCTGGTCGGTCGTACCGGTTTTTGCATTCATCCGCAGTCGCTGTTGGCTGATGTGCCCAAGATTGGCGGCACCACGGATGTGAACATCGACAAGATACGTGGGCTCGCCCCCACGCATCTGATCGTCAATATCGATGAAAATGAAAAGCCCACGGTGGATACGCTGGCGCAGTTCATTCCCCAGGTCATCGTCACGCATCCGCTGGCGCCGGAAGATAATCTTGACCTGTACAGGCTGCTGGGCGGTATTTTCAATGTGAGCGATAGAGCTGAGCAATTGTGCGCTGCGTTTGCGCATGAGTACGAGGCCACGCGAGTACTGGCGCAGTCACCACCGTATCGTGTGCTGTATTGCATCTGGAAAGATCCGTGGATGACGGTATCGCGCGATACCTATATTGCCCGCATGCTTGCGCTGGTCGGCTGGCAGCAGTACGAGGTCAAGTCGGACAAACGCTACCCTGAATTTCGCTGGGATTCGGCGCTTGTTGATGCAGTGGACGAGATATTGTTATCCACCGAGCCATATCATTTCACCGAGATACACACAAACGCTCTCGAAAATCAGCTGGGTAAGCCGGTGCGCCTGGTTGATGGCGAGCGTTTGTCCTGGTATGGCAGCCGGGCTATGGCAGGTCTGGCTTATATGAGGGAGTTAGCTGCCGCACGCTGATGGTGCGTTTCGATTCATGCGGGCTTGTTCAGCGCCGACTTATTTTTTCTTGTTGAGTCGTACGATCAACCGCAGGATCTCGTGGGCCAGCTGTCGTTGAGGTTCGTCCAGTTGTTGCAGGCTGTTCAGCAAGCGAAGATCGACGGATGAGAGTTGCCCTGCCTGTCCTTTGCCTTTGCCGTTTTCATTACCAAACCGTAACCAATCGGCGGGTACATCCAGCCAGCTTGCCAGCGCGCGCAATTTATCCTGAGTCGGAATCGATTCCCCGTGCAGCCATTTACGCGCTGCGTGCACAGTGACGGATTGCCCCTTGAAGCGTTGGTTGAACTCCCGAGCAAGTTCGGTAGGGCTGCGCGGCGAATAATTGCAGTTGCTTAGCGCTTGTTGCAGACGTTCGCTGAACGCCAAGCGCTCTTCTAGTGAGTTCATGGCGCAGAATATTTCACATCTGCGTGTAATAGTCAGTACAACAATTGATTACCTTCTGTATTAAATCAAACAAAATCGGTTTTTTTATTCCGATATTCAGTGATTCTCGAGGGGAATTTAACCATCACTTCATTCAATTCCCGGCGCTATCCGGCGAGGCTGAATGCAAATTGACAGGCTCAGACGCTGACAAAACGCCAAACATCATCATCATCCCGAAACCGGCGAAGTTCGCTCGCGTACCAGAGCCGGTGAAGATGAGCCAGCGCCTCGCCCATCGCAAAGGTGAGCTGATGCATATCCAGTTCACGACGAAACATGATGGGAACGATATCTGCCGCCGATTGCGGCGTGGCGCAGGCGGCTTTGACTTCGGCCAGTCGGTCTGCATGATGCTCTGCCAGCTGTGCAATACGCTGGTGCAGACCGCGAAAAGGTTTTCCGTGCGAGGGAAGGACCAGCGCCTGCGCCGATAAGGATTTGAATTTTTGAATGGAATCGAGAAAATTGCCGACGGCATCTGATTCGGGTTCGATCGCAAATACAGACGTGTTCGTCGAAATTCTCGGCAATACCATATCGCCAGAAATCAATACATTCAGGTCAGCGCAATACAGTGCCGCATGTTCAGGTGAGTGGCCGGTGCCGGTGATCACTCGCCATTGATGCGCGCCTATCGATAGGGGCCGGCTTTCCTCAAGGCGAATAAAACTTTCCGGTACGGCCGGTACCAGCGTCGGATAATAATTCTGACGTGCATTTAACTGCGCAATCATGCTCTCATCCTTGAGGCCGTGATGCTCAAAATGCGGCACCATCGATGGCCCATCAGCGCCGGGCAAACCGGCCGCCATCATGCGCGCAAATCCATACTCGCCGACCGTCATGTACAGCGGCGCCTGCCAGCGCTCGCACAACCATGCTGACAAACCCACGTGATCGGGATGGCAGTGCGTGACGATTACGCGAAACACGGGCAAGCCACGCAGCTCATGTGCAAAGATCGATTCCCATGCATCGCGGGTTGCATCACTTGCGATACCGCAATCCACAATCGTCCAGCCGTGCTCAATTGATCCGTCGGCTGCATCACGCACATCTTCCAGCAGCCACAGATTGATATGGTTAAGCGCGAATGGCAAACCCATGCGCAGCCACAGCACGCCGGGCGCGACCTCCTGCGTTTTGCCAGTGCCGGGTAGCGTCTCGCCAAACACATAGTCCAGCTCGGATTCTTGAGGATTCATGGTGCCCAATTTATGGAAAATGGAATGAAAGGGAAGGCCGTGCGGCGGGGTTCCCATTTGCGCGGCGCGCGCCTACAATACGGCTTCACTTGACGTTTACGTAAACGTCGATTCTAGCGCGATTCCGTATCCTTATGGCAACTTACACGATTACTGAGCTGGCGAGGGAATTCGACATCACACCGCGTGCGATTCGTTTCTACGAGGATCAGGGATTGCTCAGTCCCAGCCGCGAGGGTGCCGGTGGTCGCACTCGCGTGTACGGCGCGCGTGATCGTACCCGTTTGAAGCTGACTTTGCGCGGCAAGCGGCTGGGTCTGACGCTCTCCGAAATCCGCGATCTGGTCGATATGTACGAGTCGCCCAAAGATTCCGCTGCACAGCTCAAGCGATTCATGGCGGTACTGGCCAGACATCGCGAATCGCTGGAGCAGCAGCGCGAAGATATTGAAGTCACCCTCGCCGAAATCGCGGCACATGAAGAAAAATGTCAGCAGATGCTCGATGAGCATCCTGCTGCTCAACGGTCCCGGGCAAAATCCACCGCTCGTCGCGCCGCCTGAAAAAACACTGCTACGGAGATACGCATGACCGATTTACCGGGACTGAGCTTTGATCATGGCGAAGACATTGCCGCACTGCGCGATGCGGTGCGCGAATTTGCTGCGGCCGAAATCGCGCCGCGCGCAGCCGAGATCGATCGCACCGACCAATTCCCCATGGACTTATGGCGCAAGATGGGTGATCTGGGCTTGCTGGGCGTAACGGTCGAAGAAGAGCTTGGTGGCAGCGGCCTTGGTTATCTGGCCCATATCGTCGCGATGGAAGAAATTTCACGCGCCTCTGCTTCGGTCGGTCTGTCATATGGCGCGCACTCCAACTTGTGCGTGAATCAGATTCGCCGCAATGGCACCGACGAACAGCGCGCACGCTATCTGCCCAAACTGATTTCGGGTGAGCATGTGGGCGCGCTCGCCATGTCCGAACCGAATGCCGGCTCCGATGTGGTGAGCATGAAACTGCGCGCTGATTTCAAAGGCGATCACTGGGTACTCAATGGCAGCAAGATGTGGATCACCAATGGCCCCGATGCCGATGTGCTGGTGGTGTACGCGAAAAATGATATCGAGGCGGGGCCGCGCGGCATCACTGCTTTTCTGATCGAAAAAGACTTTCCTGGCTTCTCGGTTGCGCAAAAGCTCGACAAGCTTGGCATGCGTGGTTCGCACACGGGCGAGCTGGTGTTTCAGAATTGTCGCGTGCCGGCAGAGAATGTGCTCGGCGGACTGGGTCGTGGTGTGAATGTGCTGATGTCGGGTCTCGATTATGAGCGCGCCGTGTTGTCCGGTGGTCCGTTGGGCATCATGCAAGCTTGCATGGATGCGGTCGTACCTTATGTGCATGACCGCAAGCAGTTCGGCCAGCCGATTGGCGAATTCCAGCTCATGCAGGGCAAGCTCGCCGATATGTACTCCACCATGATGGCCTGCAAGGCCTATGTGTACGCCGTCGGTCAAGCCTGCGACCGTGCCAAATCACCCGAACAGATACGCGCATTGCGCAAGGATGCCGCCGGTGCGATTTTGTATTCGGCCGAGAAAGCCACCTGGATGGCAGGTGAAGCGATTCAAACGCTAGGCGGCAATGGGTATATCAACGAATATCCGGTCGGCCGTTTGTGGCGCGATGCCAAGCTGTATGAGATTGGTGCAGGCACCAGTGAAATACGGCGTATGCTGATCGGCCGTGAACTCTTCGCTGAAACCGCCTGATCCTCATCGGCCCATGCAAAATTTCCCCAAGCTTCTGTCCTCACAAATCGCGTTCGATATTGCGCGCGTGCTGCTGGACGGTTTCGACAAGCACTATCGCTTGTTTCGACAATCGAGTCAGGCTGCGCGTCGTCATTTCGAACAAATGACCTGGAAGCAGGCGCAGGCCGAGGCGCGTGATCGTATCGCGTTTTACGAATTGCGCGTCAAGGAATGCGTGCAGACACTCGAAGATGAATACGACGAGGCTGACTTGTCTGATACCGTCTGGCGAGAAGTGAAGCTGCATTACATCGGCATGCTGACCGACCATCGTCAACCTGAGCTCGCCGAAACATTTTTTAACTCGGTGTGCTGCAAGATCCTGCACCGCACCTACTTCAACAACGATTTCATTTTCGTGCGTCCGGCGGTATCCACCGAATACATAGAGCCAGCCGATACCACGCCGACCTACCGCGTTTACTATCCTGGCGCTGAAGGCCTCGAAAAGTCACTGCGACGCATGGTGACCAATTTCCAATTCAATTGCGAATTCGCCGATCTCGACCGGGATGTGTCACAGGCCGCGGCATGGTTGGGTCGTGTGATGGGTCATGCGGCACTCGAACCCAATCATCAGATACAGATATTGTCCAGCCCGTTTTTCCGCAACAAAGGCGCTTATCTGGTTGGAAAAATTCTCAATGGCGGGCGCGAATATCCTTTCGTGATTCCAGTGCTGCACAATCGTCGTGGCCAGCTGATACTCGATACCGTACTCACCGATGTGGGCCTGATCACCCTGTTATTTTCATTTACGCGCGCTTACTTTCAGGTGGATATGGAAGTACCTTCTGCGTATGTGAAATTCCTGCGCAGCATGCTGCCCAACAAGCCACGCAGTGAGATCTACACCATTCTCGGTTTGCAAAAGCAGGGCAAGGCGGCCTTCTATCGCGACTTCCTGCATCACCTCGCGCACTCGTCCGATCGTTTTGAAATCGCGCCTGGCATTCGCGGATTGGTCATGGTGGTGTTCTCGCTGCCCTCGTTTCCTTATGTGTTCAAGGCGATCAAGGATAGTTTTCCACCGCCCAAAGAAACCACGCGCGCATTGGTCAAGGAAAAATATCAGCTGGTCAAATGCCATGACCGCGTTGGTCGCATGGCAGACACACTGGAGTACTCGGATGTCGCCTTCCCGCGTTCGCGCTTTTCGGAAGACTTGCTCGCTGAACTGAAAGCCGTAGCGCCCTCCCTGGTCGAGGAAGATGACGATCAGATTATCGTGCGCCACTTGTACATCGAGCGACGCATGACGCCACTGAACATTTGGCTGACCGAAGCGGAGGCTGCAGGGGATGAGGTCAAGCTCGAACACGGCGTCATGGAATATGGCAACGCGATCAAGGATCTGGTCGCTGCCAATATTTTCCCCGGCGACATGCTGTACAAAAATTTCGGCGTCACTCGGCAGGGGCGCGTGGTGTTCTACGATTACGACGAAATTGAGTATATTTCCGACTGCAATTTCCGCGACATACCCGCGCCGCGCAATGAAGAAGATGAAATGTCAGCCGAGCCTTGGTATTCGGTGGCGAAAAATGATGTGTTTCCCGAGCAGTTTGGTGTCTTTTTGCTGGGAAATCCCAAGGTCAGGCAATACTTCATGAAGCATCATGCCGATCTGCTGACAGCAGATTTCTGGCGGCAGAGAAAATTACGGATTCAGGAAGGTCAGGTCGAGGATGTCTTTCCGTATCCGCAGGAAATCCGATTTATCAACCAGGCAAATCATCCGGCCGTAAAAGCGGCCTGAACTTTTATTGGAGAGAGCAATGCAAGACCCTATCGTGATCGTCGGTGCAGCACGTACCCCCATGGGTGCTTTTCAGGGCGATTTTTCTTCATTGTCTGCGCATGATCTGGGTGCGGTAGCGATTCGTGCCGCCGTTGAGCGCGCGGGCATCAAGGCTGACGTGGTGAACGACGTGATCTTTGGTAACTGCCTGATGGCGGCGCAGGGTCAGGCACCTGCGCGTCAGGCGTCGATCAAGGCTGGCATTCCCGTATCGGCCGGTGCAGTGACGCTGTCCAAAATGTGCGGCTCGGCAATGCAGTCCACGATCTATGGTTTTGATTCGCTGGTCGCGGGCACCAATGATGTCGTGGTCACGGGCGGTATGGAATCCATGACCAACGCACCTTACCTGGTGCCGAAAGCGCGCGGCGGCTATCGTATCGGTCATGGCACGCTGTATGACCACATGATGCTCGATGGTTTGGAAGATGCGTATGAAAAAGGCCGCGCAATGGGCACGTATGCGGAGGATTGCTCTGCCAAATATCAGTTTACGCGTGAGGCACAAGATGCGTTTGCGATTGAGTCCGTCAAGCGCGCGCAGGCCGCCACGGCTGATGGCAGCTTTGCGTGGGAAATCGCACCGGTAACGGTCGCTGGCCGTGGTGGCGATGTCGTGATCGACAAAGATGAAGGTCCGCTCAAGGCGAAGATCGACAAGATCCCGCAACTCAAGCCGGCCTTCAAAAAAGATGGCACGATTACCGCCGCTTCGTCATCGTCCATCAATGATGGTGCCGCAGCGCTGGTGCTGATGCGTGAATCCACTGCAAAAAAACTCGGCGCCAAGCCGATTGCGCGCATCGTCGCGCATACTCGTCATTCGCAGGAACCCAATTGGTTCACCACCGCACCCGTGGGCGCGATTGAAAAGCTGTACGCAAAGACCGGCTGGAACAGCAAGGAAGTCGATCTGTTCGAAGTCAATGAAGCCTTTGCCGCGGTTGCGATGGCAGCGATGAAAGAGCACAACATCGCGCATGACAAGATCAATATTCATGGCGGTGCCTGCGCACTCGGCCATCCGATTGGTGCTTCAGGTGCGCGCATTATCGTCACGCTGCTCGGTGCACTGAAAAAAACCGGCGGCAAGCGTGGTGTGGCCGCATTGTGCATCGGTGGCGGCGAAGCAACCGCGATGGCGCTGGAGATGGTCTAAGTCATGACAACGGCCCTGATCATCGGTGCATCGCGCGGTATTGGGCGCGAGTTTGTTCGTCAGCTGCTGGCGAATAAATACAAGGTATTTGCCACGGCGCGTGATGATGAATCACTCGCTCGTCTGCAATCCGAAGGCGCACAGGCCATTCGCACCGATGTCACGGTGCCGGAGTCCCTCGCCGAGCTGCCCTGGCGGCTCGATGGCGAGCAGCTGGATCTCGTGGTGTATGTCGCGGGTGTGTTCGAATCCTTTGATGGTGCGACCGAACCGCCGGCACTGGCTGCGTTTGATGCGACCATGCATGCGAATGTGCTCGGTGCGATGCAATCCATTCCATTACTTGCGCCTTTGCTGACACCCTCCAATGGTCGCTTTGTGTTCATTACCAGTGGCATGGGTAGCATTGCAGAGGCCGAGTCCAGTATGGGCTGGATATATCGCGCATCGAAAGCCGCTTTGAATATGGCCGTGCACTCGGCCAGTCATGATTATCCGAACATTGCGCTTATCACCATGAATCCGGGTTGGGTCCAAACCGACATGGGTGGATCGGGTGCGCCGACATCGGTGACGGAGAGCGTGGCGGGTATGCTGAGTGTGATTGGCAAGCTCGGATTGTCGGATAGCGGCAGTTTTCAGAGTTATGACGGCAGGAAGATGGCTTGGTAAGGATGTTGTTGTAGGTGCCGGCGCTAG
>JACCDO010730301.1_pt1 | contig 12210 bp, 12 predicted proteins | sample 7446101 | NCBI WGS metagenome assembly JACCDO01 (sample SAMN15323440, study PRJNA562643) | freshwater metagenome | isolation source: river surface water | place: USA:Blue River Watershed | collected 2017-08-16 | reverse complement strand
TTATTTTTACTTCTAATATTTTTTCTAATATTTTTGCTAAATTTTCATCTTCATCTTCATCTTCATCTTCGGCTTCATCGTATATATCTTGACGGGTTTCAAGTAATTCTAGTAATCTATCAATATCGGTTTGTTGTGTAAATCCACTCATTATATATATTTATATATATATATTTATAGATTTTATAAATTTATATATGTGCTTATACAAAATAATTATTTATTTTTTGCCTTTCTGCCTCTCTTTTTTGTGGTAGTATTTTGTACAATAGTAATATCTTCAACAATTTCTTCATTAGCATTTAAACGACCATTTTCTTTTAGAGCCGGTTCTTTTTCTTCACTTATATCCGTCGTTTCACTTATATCCGTCGTTTCACTTATATCCGTCGTTTCCTTAGAAACAATTTCTTCACTAACAATAGTTTCGTTCAAATAAACCTTTTCCTCTGCAACAGTTTCTTTTTCTTCGTTTACAGTCGCTTCGCTTACAGTCGCTTCGCTTACAGTCGCTTCGCTTACAGTCGCTTCGCTTACAGTCGCTTCGCTTACAGTCGCTTCGCTTACAGTCGCTTCGCTTGCAGCCTTTTCACTTATCTCATCTATTTTAGTTTCTGGCACTTCTTCCGATTTCGTTTCTATCTTTGAAGCAGTAATTCTCGCAGGTATATTCACACGCGGTATAAATGCTTTTATGTAACTTGAAAACCAATTCTTAAACTCTTTTATAACAAGTTGTCGTTGAAATGATTCTGTTAAAAGTTTCATATTTCCTTTCGTGTGATACTTTGAAATAAAATTATTTACAACATCAATCAATCTATATTTTCCATAAATATGCATATTCGCATAATTAAATAAACGCTTCCGTTTTTTTGTATTTACATAGTTATGAAATAAATAAAACGTATTTCTAAAATCGGTCTTATTTTTCATATCAGTCATTTTTATTTTTGCTAAAAAATTGCTAGCATCATTTGAACATTCTGGACAAGGCAAAAATTTACAAATACGCACGATCATTTTAAATAACGATTGTGATACATAAGGATAAGCCTCTTCATTTATTTTTTCGGCAAATGTATGAAATAGTGTCCATACTGCAGGCCCCCAAACTTCTGGCGGTGACATTTATATATCTAATATAAATATAAAAAATATAAAGATAAAACACAAAATTATATAAATGTCAAAATATAAAATAGAAGGGAATATCGATTTTTTTGCCGAATTATATAAATCCCTAGATATTGAAGAAAACAGTGAAAAAACAGATGAAGATAATAATTTGTGCCTCATTTCGAATGAATTATTGACTGATAATTATGTTACAATGGAATGTGGTCATAAGTTTAATTATATACCACTTTATTTCGATATAAAAAATCACAAACAGAAATTTAATGGAATGGAAGGCAGCTCGACACGTTTGTACCAAGACGAGATTAGATGTCCGTATTGTAGAAAAAAACAAACCGGAGTATTACCTTATTACGAAGAACTTGGTCTAGAAAAATTACACGGTATTAATTTTATAGATCCAAATTATAGCTCTGTGAAAACATCGTCACATTATTATAAGACCTGCCAATTTATAGGTCCAAATCCAAGTTTTGATCCTAGTGGAAATAACCCGGTAGAAACGCATCCAACAAATTCAGGCAATTGCAAATTTTTAAAATGTTTCACATTAGGTTCACAGATTAATTTTTATCACGGTATAACAGAAGGGTTAAATTACGGAGACGAAAAGTATTATTGTTGGCATCATAAAAAAGTAGTGGTTAAAAAATACAAGAAGGATCTAATAAATAAGGCAAAGGCAGAATTAAAAGAAGCAAAAACAAAGGCAAAGATGGAATTAAAAGAGGCGAAATTAAAAGAAAAGGAGGAAGCTAAAGAATTGAAACGCAAGGTAAAAGAAGAAAAGGCAAAAGAGATAAAAATCAAAAAAAAATCCAAATTATTGGAAGAGAATATAGTACTAGGACCGACGACCATTACTACCGATGAGAATGTGAAAGTAGATCAATTAGAAAATACAGGATGTGTAGAAGTATTAAAATCTGGACCAAATAAAGGTAATAAATGTGGTTGTAAAATAGTATCCGATAATAGATGTAAACGACATATTCCACATTCCACTGCGTAGTAGAAAACAATCTTTTGCTCCACTTTTCTTAAAAGTGGAAAACGATATAAAAATAAAATATAGTAGTTATTCAATATGGAAACCAAAGAACAATTAGTCAATAATATCAAAGAATGGATTAAAATGGATACTGAAATTTCAGAATTGAAGGCACAAATAAAAGATCGAAACAATAGGAAGAAAACTTTAACAGAAAATTTAGTAACAGTTATGAAAACAAATAAAATAGACTGTTTCGATATAAATGGCGGTGCATTGGTATATAAAACAAACAAAGTCAAGAAGCCTATAAACGGTAAAACTTTATTGGCCGCTTTGCAAAATTATTATAAATCAGATCCACAAATTGCAGAGGATTTAACAAAACACGTATTGAATAGTCGTGAAGAACAAATAAAAGAAACCATCAAACGTAAAATAGACAAATAATACATCATTATAAAAATAAGTTAAAAAAATAACACTAATTATAATAAATATGGAATCTGATAGTGAATCCAATTCAGAGACAAATATGGAGTATCAATATAATCCAGAGGAACCAATTTATTATAATTTAAAAGCAAAAGACATACTACTTTTAGATTTGCCAAGAGATTGTATTTATTATGATAATGTTTATATATCAGCTTATACAGTTAATACAGATGGCGAGTGTCCATTTATAAGGTATTTGTTAACTAATTCTAAACTAGATCCAAAATTAAAGTTTCCAAGAGTTCCATTGTTTAGTAATTTAAATACCTCAAATTTGATAAATTATACACAAGTATGTTTATTTGGGCTGTTAATGTTAGAAGAATATGAATTATTTAGCGCAGCAACAAATTTTACGGGGTTTTATGAAAGTAATAATAATTTATATATGTTTTTTGATATTACAAAATTGAATTTAAGGCTAGACGATGTTTATAAAAGCAGTCATTTATGGTTAGCACTTATGGACGAAATAGTAAATCATCAATGTTTATGTGATATAAAAATGGATCACGCTTTAGTAAATTTATTCTTATGTAATCAAGATCTTTGTTTTTTAGTAGATGCAAACAATGAAAATTATGAAATACCGGTAATATGTTATACAGGAAAACCAATAAATAAGTTAAACTTTACGTTCATATTTGGAGAACCAAAATGTGATAAAACAAGTATATTGGGACCATTTTATTATTTTACCGATTTTCATAATGCAATTAAGGACGGTGTATGGTCAGAAAATAGAACATCTGAATATAAAAGCACAACACTTTTAACAGATGGAAAAAATGGTTCTTATACAGAAAGTGGTATTATCAGATTTGCAGTTTTTCCCGGAAATACTAAATATATTGAAAACAAACCGGATGATCCTAATGATGAATCTGATACAAAGTATCATCGTTTACAGGATGAAAATCTAGATCAAAATATGGAACGTTTAACAATGAGAATATCAGACCACGATGGAAATTGGGCACAAAATTATGATAGCGTATATTTAGGCTGTATTGAACTAGACAATGGTACATTTATAGATAAACCATATTTAGTTGTTAAAAAATACAAACAGCAAATATCGTTAAGTTATCATTTAATCGATAAAAAAACAATCAATGCTGATATGAAAGATTATTCGATACTTTAAAAACAAAACAAATAAAACAATTTGCAATATTCAAATAAATAAAAAATAATTTATCCAAAATTAATTCTAAATTAATGTTATAGAAATGAATCCAATAACATTAATAGGTCTTTCCATAGTTTTTTTTTATAGCTTATCACAAATACTAAATTTTTATGGTATAGGACAAGATGTTTACGGCATATACATTTTGTTTTATATATTTATTATTATATGCATATTGATACTGCCGAATGATTATCCTAAAACATAAAAGTCACAATGATTTGCACCGTCGCATTACAACTTTAAACTAGATTAATATCAGAAAACTCATCGTTAGCACTATTTATTTTGATAGATAAAAATTTGTTTTCTTCGATAATTTTTTTAATAGTAACCGTATCCATTTTATCCTTTAAGTTATCAATTATCTCTGATTCCATTGGCTCACGATTATTTAAACTAGTGAATAATTGAATAAAATCTTTCACCACCCGATTGTTTGTCTCAATTGTCTTTTTTAATTTGTTTTTCTTTTCTAATTGAGACCTTATATTTTCGTTCATAACTTTAGCACGATTTTCGTCATTAAACCACGGGTTTCTATATTCATCGGTTGGTACTAAAATATCACAAATTTCAGGCTTAACAATTTTTTCGAAGGTTGTTTGAGATGTAAAATTTTTTTTAAATTGCTGTACTATTTTTTCAGGTATATTGGGACTTGTTTCCATTAAACGATCAAACTCTTCTTTACTCATTTTTACCATATGTCTAACGTCTATTCTCTCTGAAGGATGTTTTGCTAATTCTATTTTAATGTTACGATAAAATTTATCCCAAGCAATGCTACTTACACGATGTGCTTCATTTAACTGTGTTATTTTGAGAAACTGTTGTATTGTTGTTATAATTCCTGCTAAAATATTGAAACCACCGACGATCATAACAAAAAAACTTTGATACTCTAAAGGGACACGCTCTTGTGCAAAGTTAGCGGTACCGGTAAGTGTGGAGATAACAATAACAGGAATAGTATACCAAGCATTTAAACTTGAATATAATGCATTAGATTTTGAATGTAACCATCTATAACACATTGCTTTGTCGGCCCATTCAATAAGAATAGTTTCGTGTTCAGGTGTCCATTCAATCTTTTCAATCGTTTCAGGTTTTTCATTTTCTAAAACAATATTATTTTCGCTTAAATTATCATCCATTTATATTTTAACGCAATAAAAATATAAATAAAAATAAAAAAAATGTCAAAATAAAATAAAATAAATAAAATAAATAAAATAAATAAAATAAATAAAATAAAAAATAAATAAGAAAACTTTTATAAAATATAATATATTCTTTTAGTATGGAATCTAGACTGGTTAAGGTAAAACGCGAATTCAATAATATTATTAACATTCGAAATAATGTTAAAAATATTTTTGATATATTACAAGTAAGAATTGATAAATTAAAATTATTTTATTCGGAATTTATTAAAAACAGTAAAAATGATATGTTTGTTTTCGGACTGGATTCGTTTCATTTTCAAAGCAAATTAATAGATATTGAATATGATGATATGAAACGTCTCTTTCTGGCAATAAATAATAGAATGTATTGTGAATATTTTAAATTACATAAAATAATAGTTGAATATATTTTAAAAAATATAGATGATAAGAAAATAACTGATATTGTGAAGGTAAATAATTATCCGATCTATAAAGATTTAGAACCTTATAAGGATTATAAGTTTGAGACCATCTTAGACATACACGAAAATATATTAAATTTATTAAATATATTAATGTCTAATCTTTCAAATAAAGAAAATGAATTGGTTATACATAAAACAAAACAAAATATCGGTTTAAATATAGATAATTTTATTACTAGTTTTAATTTTAATATTATTGTTTTAAAGGAAAAAATTTCAATGTTTATTACTTATATTGAATTTTTTCATAAGATGCATACTAAATATTTGCATCGTTTCAGTAATAAAATTCAATTAATGCACACACATATTAATAATGATATAAAGTTCGATGAACATATAAATGGGCGCGTTAATTCGAGTTCGACTGATAATTATGATGTTAATGCTAACGATAATAAAACTAGATATGAAACAAATAGTGAATCTGACAGGGAGAATAATATAGGGGGACTTTTGTCAAATAATATTCGCGAACAAATTGATTCAGATACAGTATCTACTACTTCTAGTATAAGTATTTCTGATACAAATAACACGTTTAATACAAATGGTAGTTCAAAACATAATTCTACAAATGAAAATATAATAAGAATTAGAAATGAAAATTTAGGTGAACCCAAAAGAAATTTAAAAGAAATAATAAAAAATAATGTTACCAAAGTATCTAGTATGTTACAAATTTGTAAGCCAAAAAATACAAATAATGTTATTTCGCATAATGTTTCTACTTTAAAAACTGAAGTATCAAATGAGGATTTAAAGGTTTTATTTTCAAACGTAAATACTTCTTGCGATTCTATAATAAATTCAGATGCAAAGGTAATTACTGGAATTCCTGAATCATTTGAACAAAAGGATCCAATAGGGATAAATATAGATGTTGTTTCAAAGGAAAATATAAATGTAGAAATGCTAGAAAATGACATTACATTAAACAGCTTTATTAATCCAAATAAAATAAATGAAGTACTAGATAGTGCAAGTGAATTAGATACTTCAAATAAAACAGATAGCGTAAATGAAAATAATATAGCTGAAATAGAATATAATTCTCTTTTTAAAACACCAGAAGAAAATGTAGAACTGAAAAATGAAGAAATAATATTGGAAAATGTTGTCATAGAAGAAAACCCAGCACCTTTTGTTGAACGTGTTGTAGCAGTGGAAGAAATTGCAGATATTGTATATTTATCAGATGAAAATTCATTACCAAGCAGTTATTCAGAATCATATACCACTGAAAATGAACAAGTAAACGAACATTCCGTTAGCGAAACTATTATTACAGACGCGCCAAAGAAAAAACGTAATTACAAACCAAGAAAAAAGAAAACAGATAATTAAACTGATTATCTCTTTAAATAGTTTTATTAATATATAAAAAAAATTGAACTAAAGAATTGTCAATATAATATATTAATAAAACAATATGGAAAGACGTTTAAACAAAAAAGTAGAAACATATATTACATCCTTTAAGGATAATATTCGTGAAAAGGCGACCCAAATGGGTATGACAAAAAATGATCAAGTAAATCAGCTGCTTCAATATATTTATGATTATGACAGATTATCATTTATTAAAGAGGACTTCCAGAAGAGAAAACGCGTTAAAAATTTTGTTCCAATATTTGATCGTTGTTGTGCAAAAAGAGCTAGTAATGAACAATGTACCCGAAGAAAGAAGGACGGATGTGAATATTGTGGCACACATTTAAAAGGAACACCACACGGAATCGTAGATGCACAAAATGAACCTAAAAACACTACCCAAAAAATAGAAGTATATGCACAGGATATTCAAGGGATCGTTTATTATATAGATAAAAATAATAATGTTTATCAAGCAGAGGATATTATTAGCAATAAAGTAAATCCTAAGATTATTGCCAAATATGTTAAGGATGGAGAAAATTATAGTATTCCAGAGTTTAATATCTAATTCAGAATCAACTCGTGAAATAAAAAATTTGTATATATTTTTTATTTTACACAAATTTTAAATTAATAATATAAATTTATATATTTGAAATACTTTTATTGTAGCGATTGGTACATACTGAGATAAGCGGATAATGTGGTTACTTCTTCTTTTTCACCAGTGGTATATCTCATACAGACACCCAGTTTTTCTCCGTCATAACAAACGGTCAAACGCGGTTTTTGGATAGTTTCACTGAAACCCCATCGTTGATCCTGCATAAATTCATATGTGTATACTTGTTTAATATCTCTGAGATTTCCTTTGTATATTTTCCAACCATTTTCATTTATTTCAAAGTCGTTAAAATAACTGTCCACTCTAAAATTATGGTTACGAACGTTTTCTGGAAGTTCTGTGTTATTTCTTACATTTTCTATAAGTTTTTCTCTTATATTGCTTTCATCACATTCAATAAACAATGATTTAATTTTCAAGACGTTTTTGGCTTTTCCTTTCACTCTTGAAGATAATTCAGTTTTAATATTACATCCTAATTCTTCAAGTATTTTATTAGCATTATCAAGATCATATTCTTGGTTATAGAAATGATGAATAATATTATCATTTGTATTTTTTATATTATATTTATTATATTCTTTATTAGGTTTGATATTGCTCTTACTAATATTATATGCCTCGTAGCGATGTCCATCGTTGATATATTCTACCGTATATGAATTATTTGAAAGTCCTATAATTTTTGCATCACACCAATCTCCGTCATTTTTAAATTTAATTTTTTCATCAATTGTAAAACTATTGCGTTTAATTAGTACTTTTTTCCAATCGTCATTCAAATAATCTGCGACATCAATCATTTTTGCTGCGAATAAGAATGTTTTCAGATGACCATACACTCGTATTTGTTGAAATTCGCCATATTTTGGTGAATAATGAGCGACGCGAAGTTGCGCTTGAGCAATGGTACCATAACTTATATTAGGACGGTAATCGTGTGTCGCGAATATTCGATCGTGAAATGACCATTCGGTTGATCTTGTACTGGTCTGTTCGTGAACAATTAAAATCAATTTATCATTCACTTTTTGATCCCAATATTCCATATTACTCCATTGTACGGTTTCACATATAATACCGCCTTGTGAAATATCACTGATATTATAATCGGTTTTATCTACGATTATAATCGTGTTTTCTAATTCAGGGAATAAATGCTTGTTTTTAACGAATAATCCAATCGCTTTTGCACCAAATGCATCATATGTTAATCGTAATACCACGACATTTTTTATTTTTTTGTTGGCTAGCTTTTTATATTTAGCTGCTTCTGACTGATTACCTTCACGCAGTGCTTTTGAATAGAAATATCGGGCTTCATTTTTTATCTCATTTGATAATTCTATATTTTTTTTAGCTTCTGTAATTATTTCGGACCCCTGGCTTGATAATTCAAGAACATTATCTTCGTTTTTTACGAAGAATGGTTTCGCATCATAAACCAATCCTTCTTCTATAAATTTTTTAGCACCACAATATGTTTCGGGTGGTCTATAATAAATTCTTATACCAGTTTCATAAATTTCTGAAATAAAATCATCATCTTCTTCGCTTTGTGTTATATCTTGAGAAAACAATAACTCTTCTGGAGTAGCGCTATATAAAATAGAAATTACTGAATCATACCCTTTAAATTGTTCATAAATAATTTTTAAATTTTGTTTATTACTAGTTCCATAATCACATTCATCAACGTGAATGATAATTTTCTTTCCTTCGCGTAAATATTTTCGGATCATTTCATTCGCAGCTAGTGCGTGTTCTTTCTTTTGAATAGAGCAAACTTTCATATTATGTTGACTTAATTCGATACGTTGTGTTTCATCTGCTTTTCTGTGAAATGCCGAAATAAATATATGAACACGCTGAACACTACCTTCATCTCGTTTTGCGATGTATTCTACAATTTCTCTTTTTCCTGATTTCACTTCACCGTGAATGCAAACACGTCGAATTTCATTTTCCGGATTTTCTAATAAAGGAACAATATTTGTATCTACGAAATTTGTAATATATGGCCTGTAATGTTGAAACTCAGATACGGCCCAAGGTTTTTGAGGTTCGGAAAATTTAGAGAGCGACATTTTAATACTTAGAGTGCTTGTATAGGTTTCTTTATATAATTTTAATTTTGAATATTGCGAACAATCAATTTTATTTTTATTTTAATAAAATTTAAAACTTATAAATTAAAACTAATAAATTAAACTAATAAATTAAAAATATTATTTGTTATTAAAATGGATCCCGAAAGTAGATCAATACTTAAAATAATAGGTTTTGAATTTGATGAATTAAAAGATCTGGAGGGTTTAATAATACCTCGTGAAACGTTATTATCAGATATTGTATACGAACAAATTAAAGCAAAAATACCAGATTTAAAAAAAAATTATAGTTCCTCATTTATGACAAGTCTTCAAAAAAATGCCGAAAAAGAACAAAAATGGCCTTTATTGAATCTAGTGCGACAAATATTAAATGTATATCGTTATAAAATGGAGCCAATAAGAAAGGCAGATGGATATACTTTAGAAGGTGTAAAAAAATATCGTCGTTACTTTCAAATTAAACAAATCTATGCTACAAATGAAAAAACTGAAATCGAAAGTTTACTAGAAACTTAATTATTAATTATTAATTATTATATTTTAACCAATTAAAAACATATATACAATAAATATATATGAATATTTATAGCTTATTTCTCCTATGTTTTTTATTAACACGATCTAATACATTTAAGATGACGGATCATTATAATTTTAATTTTTTATTATTAGCTAAAAAACAAAAGAGTTCGCATTCTTATTTATACAGCCCAAAATCTCAAAACCAAAATAATTATGTTAATTATTTAAACGATCTATCTAATAAAATAATTATTTCTACAGGACCTGCAGGAACTGGAAAAACTTTGTTTGCTTGTCAAAAAGCTATTACACAATTGAAGAATCAAGAAATCGATAAAATAATATTAACACGGCCTGTAGTAACAGTGGAAGAGGAGATCGGGTTTCTCCCTGGTAACATTATAAAGAAAATGGATCCTTGGACAAAACCTATATTTGATGTTTTTTTAGAATATTGCAGTAAAACTGAATTAGATTTAATGTTGCATAATGGTAAAATTGAAATATGTCCATTAGCATTTATGCGAGGAAGAACATTTAAATCGGCTTTTATAATTGCAGATGAGATGCAAAATAGTTCGCCAAATCAGATGAAAATGTTAGTCACTCGTTTAGGTACGAATAGTAGAATGGTTATTATCGGTGATTTGCAACAAACAGATATACAGAAAGAAAATGGGTTGTGTGATTTTATTACTAGGTTAGAAAAACACAACAATAGTTCAGGGCTTATAAAATTAGTGAAACTTGAAAATGAAGATATAGAGAGAAGCGAGGTTGTTAAAAAAGTTATAGATATTTATAATTATAAAGAAAATACTATGGTAGTTGATGTTATAAAAAAAGAGAATAATATGATTGTTTCAAAAAATAATACAAATACTGAAAACACAACTATTAGTAAAAAGACGCCTATAAATATAAGTACAAGTACAAATACAACTACAAATACAAGTATAAATATAAGTACAAGTACAAATACAACTACCACTACAAATACAAATGCAACTACAAATACACCTACAGATAAAATTAAAAAGGATGTAATTAATTCAGATGCGGCATTAATACCAAAACATTTAATATCTAAAAATTTTGATATATTTTTTGAATCGTATGACTTTTAATTCGGAAATAAAATTTTATCGACAGTAGTTCTTACACAAAATAGTCTATGTAGGACTATTCCTAATAAAAAAAGACACACTGTTGTATACATTAAATTAGTTTTTAAAAAAAAAGAAATTAATATTGCACCAATGATAGTCATAATTACATCTGCAATAGCGAGACCAAATAGACGATATGAATGAATTCCTTTTCCAGGAACACCAAGCGCATTTTTATATTTACAGAGATCCATTTTATAAATATAAAATATTAATTTTTCTTTTTATCCAAACATCATTCTCATTTCAGAATAAGTCATATTTCTACCCATTTTTTGTTTAAATTCGTTGGCGCCAGCTTGCATTGTTTTTTCCAATAAGTCTATTTGTTGTTTACCTACATCAGGTGTTATTTCTATAGCTCCTAAAGCAATAGGTAATGGGGGTATTAATTGTCCGGTTTCGTACAATTCAACCATTTTTTTTTCGGTTTTAATTTCAATTTCTTTCATTAAATTAAATTTTTCTTCTGGTGTTAGATTTTCTTCTAAATTTGTGTTAGAAATTTCCAAAATAGGGTTATTTATTGTTGTTTGTTGTTCCGATTTATCGCTCATTATAGTTATTATGATTGCATTTATAAATAAGTGTAACGTTTAAATCAATTTTATTTAGATGTGTAGTGCAATTGTTATATAATAACACACGATAAATGCAATTATATAACCAATTAGATCGTTTATTGTGTAGATTAGCGCTTCTGGCATTTTGTATATTTAAATTGTATTCTAAAAATCATGATAAGTATTTTCAATTTTTTTTTCTATGAAAGGTTTGGCACCACCTTTTCAAAGGTGGTAAAAAAAATAAAAAAAGAGTGATGTGGTAAAAAGGTGAAGGTAAAAAAAAATTGAGTGAGAGTGAAGGAGGTAAGGTAAAGGTACAAAAAAAAAATAACAAAATGTCGTTAAAGATGAATAAGAGC
>JACCDO010483116.1_pt1 | contig 12212 bp, 9 predicted proteins | sample 7446101 | NCBI WGS metagenome assembly JACCDO01 (sample SAMN15323440, study PRJNA562643) | freshwater metagenome | isolation source: river surface water | place: USA:Blue River Watershed | collected 2017-08-16 | reverse complement strand
TAAATAATTTATTTTTTTCTATTTAATATTATATGAAATTATTAATTTACATAATATTATTTATTGTTTTATTGGTTTATATTAATAATCATTCCAAAAAACTTACAAAAGAAGAATTTACTAATGGGTTATTTGATGATATTAATAGATATCAAGCTGTTAATCCTTATGATTTAATTGATAAAAATATTTTGGAACCAACACCTATTGGTGATTCACATGATTTTGTTGTTGCATATAATGAAAACCCTACAAATACTAGAGAACTAAATAATTGGATTCTAGCAAATTCGGATTATTCTGATATATACAATGGTTCAGACTTGGGAGGTGAACAAATTAATAACACAATGGGATTACCACGTTCAAAAAAATTTTTAGATAAAGCAATGGAAAAAATCACTACTAAAAAATCATCTAAATCTTCTGGAGAAATTGAAAACAGTTTTAATCCCAGACCTGTTAGCGAAAGAACACTTAATAGACCTGTTAATGAAAGACCAATTGCTGAAGTTCATAAACAAAATACATTACGAGAAATAATTCCAGAAGCAAAAGCATTTGGAGAAAAAAGCTTGTATCCCTTAGAAATTAAAAATTCTGGCTTAAAATACCATTTACTTGGTTATGTTTATAATACCGCATACAGACAATATTATTTAATTTATGAAGCATTAAACAAACAACTTAATCCAAATCTTGTTTTAAGAGAAAAACTTGATAACATGGATACTCAAACATTTACTTATGCTTTGGTTAAAATTGAAAAAGCAAAACCTGTTATTAAATATATATTTGGACCAAGAACAAAAATTAATATTAACGATGTGGTTTATCTATCTCAAGGTCCCCTACAAATTGGTCCACTTGTAGTTGACAATATTTGATATTTATAATATTTAATAATAAATTTTTACTACACGGCAATTATCCGGCAAAATAGTATAATGTTTAAATAAGTTTAATTTAAAATAATCGTTTGGTTTTTTAACAGTTCCCATTAATATTTTTGATTCTGATATATTCCATAACCAATCTAAACTACCCATATTAAGTGAGTGTATTTTATCTATTTGTTTATAGTTAAAAAACAACCCAATTTGTTTCTTAAAATTTGTTGTTAATGCATTTTTAAGTTTGGAATCTTTTATTTGGTTATTTATAACTGTTTTAATAGATTGAGCTCCAAGTCCTGGACCATCATACAAGTCAAATAAAAATGTATACACATCTCTAAATGGATTTTTAATTTCGAAATTACTGGGAATTTTTTTTATTTCATTCTCAAGTGTTGAATTTGCCGATAAAATATTCAATGAATAACCAAAATCATTTAACTTTATATATATCCCGTTTGCTGGCAAATAATACTTTTTGCCTAAATGATTATATTCGACATAATCAGTTGGTTCATATTCAATAATGTTTACAGCTAATATATTTCTTAAAAATAAATCATTATGAATAAAATCAGGATATTCAAGCTGAATCTTACCAAGAGTTATCATAAACTGGAAAAGCACTCGTTTAATAAATTGATTAAACTTGTGTATTTTTTCATCTGGTTTTAGTTTTTTTCCTAAAAGTAATTGAGCTTGTTCTGAAATTGTTGTTGGACAATTTTCTAAAATAATTAGGGTTGCCTTTTTATCAATTTGTTTTTCTTCAAAAGATTTTTTAACTTCACAAAGTTTTTCGGTAATCCAATCCTTTTTACCAAATGGTGTCATTAACTTTTCATCAAGTGTTAAACATTTATGTGGCAAGGCTATTTTTATGTCTTCTAATATATACTTTTTATATAAGCCGACAATATGTGGTGTTTTATTTTTTAATAAAAAATTTTCCGTTAATTTGCTATATATTTCGGTTTCCAAGTAATCATTATTTGGTTTTATTTTTAACAAATAGTTTTTCCTATCTGGTATCATCTTAATAACAAAATCAGGTCTTAAAATAATAATATTTGAGCTTCCTCCAGAACCAATTGTTATTGATTTGGTTTTTACAGCCTTTTTTATTTCTTTTTTAATATCCTGATAATTGGAAACAAAGTTATTTATTTTTTCTTTAAAATCCATAATATTATATTTGAGATATTTTATCTAAATAATCATATATATGGAAGAATCAAAAGCTAATTCAAATAAAAAAATGTATAATAAAATCTATCTTAAAACTAAATTAAATATGATTTTGTTTGCTATTGTTTTTGTCGGTGCTATTAATTGGGGCGCAACAGCTTTAGGTTATAACTTTGTTGAACTTTTATCATTGAATATTAATAAATATTTTCAAGTAAACTATCCTATCGATAAAATTATTTATGTTATTGTTGCACTTAGTGCATTATGGTTAGCTACTAAGAAAACCACCTGGTTACCATTTTTAGGTGTTGGAATTATGCCATCTAGTTTAGTTCCCTTGACAAAACCAACTGGTGCCAATAAAAAAATAACCATTAAAACAAGACCAAATACAAAAATAATTTATTGGTCAGCCTATCAAAAAGGAGAAAAAACTCCTGTTGTTGACGCATATTCTGATTATGCAAATTCAGGAGCTGTTATGTCCGATTCAAATGGTAATGCTGTTTTAGAAATAGTTGAAGGGTCAGGTTACACTGTTCCATCTGGTCAAGTTATACCTAAACATGTTCACTATAGAACTGTTGGATTACCCGATGGAATGATGGGTAAAGTTGAAACTGTTAAATATTAAATATTATAAAATAAAAACTTATTTTTTTATTCTATCATATTGGATAATTACGTCTTGGTTTGAAATATTATAATCTGATAGTAATTTATTATCTTCTAAATATACATCATTATAATAAAGATATTGACAATCAGGATGAACACCAATCACATCTTGAATTTTAGACTTTAAAAAATCTGTTGTATCAGTTGTCGATATATTAATGGTAATTGTAGTATTGTAAATTGTATTAATATTAATAGTTTGGGACATTAATATTAATTATTAAATATATATATTTTATTTTTTCAATTTTTTGTTTTTTCAATAAAATCAAAAAAACTATTTGAAAAATCTGAATAGAGTGGTGTCTTTTTGGAGTTATCTTTTAATCCAATACATTTCAACTCCTCTTCATTTTTATAAAATAATTCCATGTTTAAAAAATATGGAACAATACATTTTTTATTTATATTTGGTGCTGCCAATCTGTTTATTATTATTGATTTATAAAAATTTCTATATTTTTCTGTTTGCAAATCATCTTTTCCCATACCAAAAATATTACCATTTGGTTTTATGCCAAAAATTTGATAATACAAATTTGATTGAGAATTTAATGCTGCTTCCATTTGAGCAATATTTTCCACTTTTTGTGACCTTAAAAGAGCTTTGTCATCATTCAATAATTTTTTTAAATATAATTTAATTTTTCCCTTAAATGAATCCTTGTATTTTTCAAAAATTTGATTATATCGGGAATATACCTTAAATAGTTCTGATGAATTTACTATATGAACTACAGTATCTTTATCAGTAATCCATTTAGGTAATGATTGTGATATTTTAGAAGAGTTTTTAACAAATGTTTTAACTTGAACTCCGCTATCTATACTCATAAAATCAATATTTGAACACAAGTCATTTGAATATAATATACCATCATTTCGCATATCACATTCGGGATTTCTATTAATTTCACATGCATTTGAAAGAGCATCTTCGAATTCATTAAATTTTAAAAAATGCCCGATGTATCTTCCATGATTTTTATTATAAATCATTACTACAACACAGTCAACAACACCGGTTGTTGTTAAAATGTCATTATTTGTTGAATCAACTATATTGTATGCATTCATTGGAGTAACTAAATGATTTAACATTTCTATGTCATTAACTGCTAAACTTTCATATTTTAAATAATCAAAATGTCCACCTTTTTGTTGTAACTCAATGTATTTTTTTTTGTACAACAAGTATTTTTTATAAAATACTTGTTCAAGGCTAATTCCTTTAGAATTAGCGTATTTTAAATATTTTTCTTTATAATTTTGCATATACATAAATTAATAAAAAATATTGATTAAATATTAAATTAATTGGAGGCTTAAATTATTAATCCTATGAGCCAAACTAATTATGAAATTATGGAAAACCCAATTGCAAAAAACATAATTGGAAAATTTACCAGAAAGTGTCCAAAAAATTTAACTTACTTAAATAGATTAGTTACAGAATTTAATGTTATAATTAATAAAAAATTTTACGAATATATTTTACAAGTTGTTGAATTATTAGATTTGGTATCTGATATTCCTCATATTATAAGAGGTTCTGCTGGTTCATCATTAGTTTGTTATTGTTTAGGTATTACTAATATTGACCCAGTTGCTGATAATGTAAGTTTTGCAAGATTTTTAAATGAATCAAGAGAAACTATGCCAGATATTGATTTTGACTTTCCACATAACAGGCGTGATGAAGTTTTTTCCCGTATTAACACCCATTGGCCAGAACGAGTTGCGCGTATTAGCAATCATGTTATTTATCAAGAAAAATCAGCAACAAGAGAAGCTATCAGACAAGCTCAAATTAAATATGAAGGTAAAAGCAAATTTATTCCCAGAGCCAAATGCAATTCTAAATACTTTAGCAAATGGAAATTGGAAATTGATGAAACAAAAAAAGAATTAATTGGTACTATGCGCTGTTATTCACTACATTGTGGCGGAATTGTTATTTATGATGACAAAGTACCTGATGACATCAAATTGGAAAAAACCAATAAAAAAATAAGTTCTGGTGAATATGGACGTCAAATTACTTATAATAAAGATCAGGTAGCATCAAATGGCCTATTTAAAATTGATATTTTGTCTAATCGGGGTTTATCTCAGTTATTTGATGTTAGTTCGTTACCTATTGAATCATACTGTTCGCAAGACCCAAATATAACAAAGCTATTTGCCCGTGGTAACAATATTGGACTAACATTTGCTGAATCTCCAGCTATGAGAAAATTATTAGCTTGTGTGCAACCTAAAAGCCCAATGGATGTAGCTTTTTGTTTGGCCTTGGTAAGACCTGCTGCAGCTTCTGGTTCTAAAACCCAAGCAATTGTTGATTTTGAACGGGGTGAATTTGGCAATTATTTAATTTTTGATGACGATGCAATTCAATTTATCCAATCAAGTATTAATTGTAATGATGCACAAGCAGATAAATATAGACGAGCATTTAGTAAAAATAAAACTAAATTAATAAAAGAATTTGATGGTCTATTAGAAGAATTCAAAGTTAGTCCAACAAAAAAAACACAATTGGTCAAATCTCTTAATGACCTTCGTAGATATTCATTTTGTAAATCTCATGCTATTTCTTATGGAAAACTTGTATGGGCACTCGCTTACAATAAAATTTATAATCCTGTTCAATTTTGGTTATCAACATTAAATAACTCACATAGTTCGTATCGTAAGTGGGTACATTATAACGAAGCTAAAATGGCTGGTATTGAATTGACTTTAGATAAAAAACCATATGAACTATCTGCAAATAAACTAGTTGGAAAACCTAATGAAAAACTAGAAAATATTACTGACCCGGTTACACAATTTAAAACTTGTGGATACTGGACACAAAATGATTTTCTACCAGGAATGTATTTAAATATAATTCAAGATGATACACCATTAAAACCAAATGAATATATGTGTGAATTTAGAGGACTGATAGCTACTGGTCGAGTATGTTGGGAGTCCAAATATTCCTATGGTAAAAAAAAATCTGGTATTACTTTTATTACTATTGGATGTGCTAATGGAAGATACTTAGATATTACTATTAGTTCTGCTGTTAACTATCATCCATTTGATTTGGTTTCTGGTACTGGAATTTTAACTTCAACTACTGGACAAAAAGTAAAATGGTCATCAAACACAAATAAAATCACAGTAAGTACTTATAAATTCGAATCTATTGTATAGAAAAAATTGAATTTAATTAATGCTTAATATATATTCATTTATTAATGTCAGCTACAAATACTAATATTGATAATAACCTTTACGACCGTCAAATCCGCACTTATGGTGAGGAAGCGGTAAAAAAGATGTCAGCCAGTTCTGTTTTAATTATGGGACTTGCTGGTGGTCTTGGTACTGAAATCGGCAAAAACCTTACACTAGGTGGAATCAAAAATATTTATCTTTGCGATTCCACATTCGTTGAATCTTCAGACCTTGAAACTGGATTTTATTATTCGGAAGAAACTATTGGTATGGGAAAATCTCAAGTTCTCCAATCTAAACTTCAAGAATTAAATCCTTATGTAACCATTCATACTACTGAATCTTATCAAGTTGGACAAGATGTAACAATTTGCGTTAACCAACCTGTTGATGTAATTAATCAAGTTGCCCAATGGGTCCGTTCCCAGGGTACCAAACTTGTTGTTTTGTATTCACGCGGAGTTAGTGGAGTTGTCTTTGTTGATGCCGGTACTACTCATACAGTAACTGATGCAACTGGTGAAAATATTGAACCAGTTCAAATTGGAGCAATTAGTTCTGATGGTAAAGTGTCATGTGCAACTCATGCTTCACATGATTTCCAATCAGGAGATACTATTAGTTTTATTAATCTGGAAGGAACAGGACTTGATTGTTTTGCAAATATCGAATGGAAAATTAAAGTTAATAACCCAACAAGTTTTAATCTGGTAGACTTTACCAACAATTCCGATGAACCATTTGTTTTTATTAATGGTACTGCAACCCATGTTAAAAAACCAGTTTGTGTAACTCATAGCCCATGGTCTGAACAAGTTACCAATCCTACTTTATCGTTTTCATTCGACATGGATCATGCAAGTCAATTAGTTCAAACTTATCTTAAGATGTTTTCTTATTGGGATTTGGACAAATCTAAAACTCTTATAGATTCAATGGGCTCAACCTGGGATGTTAATACCACATCATGGCTTGAAACCAATGGAGTCAAATTATCTGACCATGCAAGAATTTTTGGTTTTGAACTAATGCCTGTTGTTTCACTTATGGGCTCGATTGCTTCATCTGAAGCAATCAAATTAGTTACCAACAAATATATGCCAGTATCTCAATGGTTTACTTGGTCTGATAATACTCTTGTACCAAAGTCTGAACCTGAAGGATGGACACAAGCAAAAACCACTTACGGTAAATTATACGGACTGGAACTTGAATCCAAACTCGTAAACAGCACTTGGTTCATGGTAGGCTCTGGTGCTATTGGATGTGAACATTTAAAAAATCTTGCTTTTATGGGCGTTGGCGATAGTTCTCTTGGAACTGGTCAGGTTATTTTGACTGACCCAGACTCAATTGAAAAGTCTAACCTTAACCGTCAATTCTTATTCCGTTCCCATCATATTTCCCAACCTAAAAGTGTAACCGCTGCTGGTGCTGTCAAGTTAATGAAACCAAATATGCGTATTACTTCTCACCTTGAAAAAGTTGGTCCAGATAATACCGGATTCACTAATGATATTATGAGTCGAGTTACTGGAGTTTTGAATGCACTTGATAACATTAAAGCTCGTAGATTTATGGATGAACAATGTTTCAAGTTCGGTATTCCCTTGTTTGAGTCTGGAACTACCGGAACTAAAGGTAATACTCAACCAGTAATTCCATTTGTTACTGAAACTTATTCTGCTTCATCTGACCCTGAACAAGAAAAGTCATTCCCTATTTGTACTATCAAATCTTTCCCTAATGAAATTGCTCACACAATTCACTGGGCGATGGACCAATTTGAGTTCTTTAACAGGGCTCCTAGTACTATGAATAAATGGATTGCCAATCCTGATTACATCGGGGAATTGAGTCAAATTGAACAATCTATTGCTCTTGAAGACATAAACCTGTTTACAATCAAGTATCCTACTCAAACTGATGGTCTGGGTGGGTGTGCTCGTTGGGCTGTTGACATGTTTACTGAAAACTATCATAACCAAATTGTTCAACTTCTTCATACTTTTAAACCAGATCATGAAGTTGCACCTGGTGTACCTTTTTGGTCAGCTGGAAAACGTTGTCCTCAACCTGTACAATTTGATATCAACAATAGTCTTCACTTGAAATATGTTGAAGCAACTACTCATTTGATTGCTCGTTGTTCTGGTATTCCTGATAATTTTACTCAAGATGAACTTGTTCAAATGATTGGAACCTATGAACCAGTCAAATTTGTTCCTAAGCAAATGGAAATTGCAAGTTCTGATGCTGAGCTTGAAAAAATGACCCAATCTACTGGAACAGCAGGTTCAGCAGGTTCAGCAGGTTCAGTTGATTCAAATGATAAAATCACTATTGGGGCACCTGGTAACTTTACTGCCAGCTATGTTGGGCAAGAATTTGAAAAGGATGATGACACTAACTGGCATATTGATTGGGTTTGTGCCGCATCTAATCTTCGTGCAGGAAACTATGGTATTCCTCAAGCAGACCGTCAACAAACTAAAGGTATTGCTGGTCGTATTATTCCTGCAATTGCAACTACCACATCTGCTGTATCTGGTTTAGTTTTACTTGAAATGGTCAAGTACTTGTATGGGCATAATAAAGTTGATTCGTATCGTTCCACCTTTATCAATTTAGCCGAACCAGTGTTAGTATATTCTGACCCTATTGAAGCTTCTAAAATTGATGTGGCTGGAGTCTCAATGAACTCATGGACCAAGTTTGAGTACCATAAAAACTCCACACTTGGTGAATTCAAACAATATTATGAACAAATGTTTAAAACTAATGTGTCAATGATTGTTGTTGGAACTACTATGGTTTATGCTGAGTTTCTTGGCTCTGAATCTTTGGACAAATCAATGGCCCAAGTTATGCGTGAAGTTTCAGATATTGAACCAACTGACCCGGTGCCTTCAATGGTTACATTTAGTGTTCTGTCTGAGGAGGAATCTAAAGAAATTCCTCCAATCACTGTTAGTCTTAAAGACGAAACCAGTTCTTCTGGTTCAGTTGCTCTTAGCTGTTAAATAGTTAAGAGTTAAATTAAGGAATATTTGTTAATTTATCACAATTTTAATTTATAAAAATTTTATTAATATTTATAAATTTAATTTTATTCATCGTCACCACCAAGGTCAATGTCTGACTTTTTAATTCCACCCATTGATTTGAAAAGTACGTAACCAATAATTAAAATAACTAAAACTGCACCACCTGCAATCAAAGGTCCCATAAGTCCACTCATTACTGAACCAATACCTTCACCAATACCTTTAGCTGCACTTGATACACCTTCACCAGCATCCTTAAGGCCTTTTCCTGCACCTTGAGCAGCAGTTGACAAACCTTCTCCTGCACCTTTAGCAGCAGTTGAAATACCTTCGCCTGCACCCTTAGCAGCAGTTGATACGGCTTCACCAGCAGATTGTAACACAGCAGCACCAGCAACACCTGCAGCATAAATATCACCTTGAACATTAGTTCTAGTTTGTTCATCTAATGATTTATCTACATTTTCAACCATTTGTGTTATCATCTTATTGTAATCATTAAATATTTTATTGGAAATATCATTCATAACAGTTTGATTAAATGCACAATTCATAACATCAGTAACAACATTATTTTGTTCTACTTCACCAATAACAATTTCACCAGTTACACTAATTTTTCCTAAATCAATTGCATTTTCTGCTTTAGTATCAGCAGCACATTTGGCCAAGTTCTCAGTTGATAATATATTTTGTAAAGCATTTTTAACATCGTCGTTCTTTTCGTATTTGAAACTTTGGTCAAGTTTAAATGTGTCCTTAAGTTCTTGAGTAACATCACGAGAAGTGTTTTGTTCAACTGAATTACCTGCACTAACTGATAATGCTTTTGTAAGACCATCGATTGCTTTACCTGCCACATTTGCAACAGAATCTAACATACCACCAATTGATGTTCCTGATTTTTCGTCAGATGTTAATTTTTTAGTGTTCTCGGTTGCTTGTTTAGCAGCCATATTAATGTTTTCAGTTAATTTGGAACCAATATCATTCATCACTTTTGTGGTGACTTGTTGAACAAAGTTTGCAGTAGTTTCTTGTTCAATTTTATTAATTTGTTTAACATTAGTTAATTTAAAACTGCCACCACTAGCACTACCTAATGATATTTTATTGGAAGCAGCAATTGATCTGAGTAAATCGGCAGAATTTTTATTTACAGCATTAGTAACGGCACTTGAAACCATTGCAGTCATACCTTTCATTACCTTACTTTGGTCAATGTTCTTTTCTATTGTTTTTAAATCCTTGATTTTTGTTGAATCTGTCATTTTTGTTGAATTTCCTGCATCAATTAAACCTTCAATAATTTTGGGATTTGAATTTCTTTTGCTGTAAATTGCATCTGAAAATGCAACACCAAAAGCATACAACACAATAAGTTTATCATATTTTGATGAACCCATTATACTGTCTAAAATTGTTTCCCAAACTTTTAATATTGACAAAGCAAGTTTGTTAACAAAAATATCATTAAATAAACATGCAAAACTTAAATTATCAACACAACGGGAAATGTCAGATGGTCTTATCATGTTGGAAAAAGTTTCTTCAATATCAATAAAAGTATCAACAGCAAAAGATTTACCAAGTTCTAATTCTAAGGCTAATTTTTTACTCATGTCATCAATTGATTTTGCTGATTCACCTGATAAACCAGATAAATGAACTAGTTTAGTATGTAAATTATACAAGTCATAACTCAAATTTAAAGATTTTATTTCAATTAAAAATTGTTCGCTAAATGTTTTTGTAAATGCTGATAATACTGCTTTAGATTGTTTAGAATCTGTTGCTTGTGATAATTTTAACAAGTTGTCAGAATTAGAAATAATAGCGACACGTAAAGAATTAGAAATTAATGTTCTTAACCCATCTAAAACTTTATCACGATTTAATTCTAAACTTTTTGTTACAATAGAACCATATTGTGTTTTCATAATATCATTAATATCATTACCCATAGATACGTCTTCCATTCCCTCTCTAATTTGATAATGGGAAAATTCTTGGCGTAATTTATAGTTTTTTTTATTATTACCCATTGATTCCAATACGCTTAAGGGAATATTTCCTCCTAAAATTTTATTAAAGTAACTCATAATTATATATTATCATATAGAAATTTTTCAATATGCAAATTATTTAAAGTTAAATTTTTTATAATATTAATGGGAAACTTAAACTGTATTGGGTCAATGGTTTTAATTAGTTTGGCCGTTTCATGCTCTGTTGTTTATATTAATAATTGGTTTTTATATATACACGCTTGTCCGAGTGCAAATCCAGATTCTGATAAAAAAAATTGTTAGGGCTTTGTTGTCAAAAATTAAAAAAAATTGTCAAAGATATAATTTCTATTAATTTTAACAAAAATTAAAAAAATTGTCAAAGATATAATTTCTCTTAATTTTAACAAAAATTAAAAAAATTGTCAAAGATATAATTTCTCTTAATTTTAACAAAAATTAAAAAAATTGACAAAAACATATTTAAAAATATCTAATCTTTAATATTAACTAATGAAACTTGTAAGTCCATATCGTAATATTAAACAGTATACTCGCATATCTGTTGAACCCTATCATATGAATTCAGACATTAAAAACAACATGAAAATTATCTTGAAAAAAAAAGTAGAAAAAAGATGTAATAAAAACGGCTTTGTTGATGAAGTGTATAGAATTCTTGAATATTCTGATGGTATTATGCCACCTGAAAATCTTAATGGAAGTGCAATATATAATATTACCTATCACTGTAAATTATGTATTCCTGTTGAAAACACAGTAATTATTGGATTAGTTAAAGTTATTAACCAAGAATTAGTTGTTGCAATTAATGGTCCTATTATGTTTTTTATTCCCAAAGAAAACGTTGACACCAATGTTTGGGATATTCCTGATGGCTATTTAAATAAGAATAAAAAGAAGAAATTAATGGCCGGGGACTATGTTAAAATCCAAGTTATGGATAAACGTGTTAATCAAAATGATAGTCAAATCAGATCTATCGGTCGTTTGATTGATTTTGCTTCAACTGAAGAAGTTGACAAATATTACGGCACTAAAATTGTATCAGAAAAAATTATTGACGACACTAAATTAGATGGGAAAACTGAATCTATTGAATCAGCTAATGCTGATGAACCAGAAACTGAATCTAATTACAT
>JACCDO012241672.1_pt1 | contig 12214 bp, 7 predicted proteins | sample 7446101 | NCBI WGS metagenome assembly JACCDO01 (sample SAMN15323440, study PRJNA562643) | freshwater metagenome | isolation source: river surface water | place: USA:Blue River Watershed | collected 2017-08-16 | reverse complement strand
TTGTTTCATATCATAACAGTATTCAATAAATGTCGTTCTTCTTTTCTAATACTCAATTTCAACTATGGTATGGAAACGCCATCTACGTTCCCGGAACCCGCTGTCTTACGCACTTCCATATCCACCAGGAAGGTTTCTACTGCAACTTCAGAGGATAATGATGCAGCTCATAGTGTTCGCCTTGACATTGCTGTCGCTGGCAGTCGCATTTCGCACCGCTCCTACCTATCGCAATCTAGCGAATCGATATAAGCATGCAGTTACTCCGTCATACAATATTAATTACATACGTAACTGTAAAACATTATTAGCAGCAAGAGCATCACAAAATATAAATGATGAGGATGAAGACGATGATGGCGAAGACGAGGAAATTTCTCTAGAAGAAGCTTTTAATGAATTATCTGGTGGAAAAAAAACTTGTAGTTTTGATTCTATATTAAAGTGGGACATTGTTGCTGAGTTGGTCGATGAAGAATTAATAACTATAAATGAATTAAAAGAATTATTTATAGAAGCAGGAGGAAAGTCTAAAAATAACGCATTATCATGTGACATCGAAGCATTCGAAATTTTTTTAGATTTGCTTGAACCATATGCCGATGGTGATGATGATTTTGATAATGAAGAAGATATATCAAGTAATCATAAAGTTGAAGACGAAGAAGATTTTGATGAGGAAGAAGGCGAATTAGTCGAAGATGTTTTCGCTAGATTATCAAATGGTAATAAATTTGTATTACCTAAGGATGTTATAAGTTGGGATGTCATTCAAGATTTAATTGAAGAAGGAGCAACTACGGAAAAGGAAATAAAGGATAAAGTCATTAAAATTGGGGGAAAAAATGGACTAGATTTTGAACAATTTTCTGCTTTCGTTGATGAATTAGTAGAGTCGTTTAATGAAGTTGATGTAAAGTATGATGATGATGAAGAAGAGGATGATGAAGACGTTGTTGAAGTTGATCCTGATTTAGTTTTTGAAGAATTAAGTAAAGGAAGGGAAACAATATCCTTAAAAGATCTTCTTCAATGGGATTTGATACAAACAATGATGGATGAAGGACAATTAGATAAAAACGAAATAATGGATGTTATAAGCACTGTTGGAGTTGCCGATATTAATAATATGACTGTTACTGATTTTGAAGCAGTATTAGATGAATTATCATTTCGAGCAGAATCTGGTTTAGAGGAAGGCGAAGATTTAGACGATGCAACTGATTATACTTCAATAAAGAAGTAGTGCAGCGACCGTATAGGTTTCATATATTTTTACATTTATACAAAAATACCAAATATAATCTGATTTTGTACAATTATACTAATATCCATTACCATCGTAGTTATCATTATCTTCACTCATCAATATCTTCGGGATTCGCATTGATCTTAATATCACTTATTCTGTCATCAGCATTAGCTGGCACAAGTAAAGTTCTCTTGAGTATGCCAGCAACATTGTTTGGTAAGAATTCAATAGGACGTACCAAAAAATTTAAAGATGTTCGCCGTTTCACAATCGTATTTAAACTATTCGGATATGAATCAGTGGGTGATATGGATTTATATTCATCATCATACGACTGATAGCTATTGTTGGTTTGAGCGTTCCACATTTTAGAATATACGCCATTTGTTTGCAATAATTCAGCATGACTACCACTTTCAACGACTTGACCTCTATCTAGGACAATAATTTTATCACAGTGAATAATAGATGATAGCCTATGAGCTATTGTAATAGTAGTACGTTTTTCTGTTGCTTGACGTAATGTTTCAACAATTTCACGCTCTGCAAATGCATCAACTGATGACGTTACTTCATCACATAGTATTAAAGAAGGATCCTTCAATAACGCTCTTGCTATTGAAATTTTCTGTCGCTCACCACCTGATAATTTTACTCCTCTTTCACCGACTTGATGATCTAAACCAAGTTTATTAATCGTTTCATTCAAGTTACATAGCCTGATTACTCGATTAATTTCATCTGATGTGGCATTATTTCTGCCATATTTTATATTGTAGTCAATAGTTCCAGAAAATAAAGATGTATCTTGTGGTACTACCGCAATTCTCCGGCGTAAACTCTCAATACTAACGTCAGCAGTATCCACATTATCTAATAAAACTTTACCTTCGTACCTTGAAAAAATTCGAGTAATTAATCTTAAGATGGTTGATTTACCACTACCACTTGGGCCTACAATTGCAACATTTTGTCCAGGATTTATAACAAAAGAAACGTTTTTAAGCAAAGCAACACCATTATTGTTACCATATTGAAATGAGACATTTCTAAACTCAATTTTAGAGGGGTTATTATAACGTGGGGCAATCGTGTCTAAATCATTACAACTGTTATTATCTACAGCATTGGGTTTCATATCAACTAAGATATGTCGCATAAAACCCATATCAACATAAGCTTGTCTTATTTCTTGGTATGTATAACCAACGAAATTAAATGGTATTGATAGTTGTAGTAGCATACTATTGACAGCAATTAGTTCACCGATTGTCATCAAACCAAGTTGAATTTTATTATATGCCGTAAGTAATGATACCGTTAAACCGGTTCCAAACATGAATGCTTGACCTAAATTTAATACCGCAATTGCATAGGTCGACTCTATACTTAATTGTTTAATTTTCTCAAGATAGCCATTATATTTAATCTCCTCCTTTTCTTGATTTGTGAATAATTTTACTACTTCATGATTTAATATTGAATCGATAAAATATCCATTTCTTGCGTTATCTATTTCTACCAACTCATTTCGCACTTTAACTCTCCAATCTGTAATCCATATAGTGAACGACAAGTATAATGTGAATGTTAACAATGTAATAAATGAAAACATTGGGCCACATTTTTTGTGCAAAATATTACTGACTAAATATAATTCTAAAATTGTTGGTGCAATAGAAAATACTATTTGAAATAACATTGTTTGGAAACCACGAACAGCACGAACATAAGCAACTGATATAACACCTGAGGGAGTCGACGAATGAAATTCATTATCTAATTTATGTAAATGTCTAAATATCTCTACTGCAAACTTTTTTAATACATTTTGTGAGACATGTGCAAAAATACAGGTTTTAGCTTCAGAGAAGACAACAGTCAATGCCCTTGACACTCCATAAAATAATAATGCCAATGATGCCGACGTAGCATATTTCAATTCATTTGTTACACTTTTCCCTTTACTAATAATATCTATCGCATGCTGCAGCATAAATGGAACTTTGACATTGACTAACTTACCAATAAACATGAAAAATATGGATAATAACAGGTATAACTTTAGTTTGATATTATCTTTTGGCCATAAATATTGCAAAAATGGTAGTTGAACTGTAAAAATGTCATTTGTTTGATGAATAAAGGACTTTATTACTGAAAATGGACCTTTATTGTCAGTAGTTGAGGTCACATGACTATGCTTGCTATTGAATAACAAGGGCACATACTTCAACCCATGACATTGGTCGGCGCAATGAAACGTAAGCTTCCGCATAGGTTTATTAGAGAGATATGCATGCACATAACAACCATTTGCCAGCAGCAACACAAGTACAACTCGAATCATTACACTGTGTAACTTGATTTGTCTGTGTGTCGGATACTTGCGTACCTACTGCGTACTTTTCAGAAATCTTACACAGCACCGGTACGTCAGTATACTTCGTACTGAATTATTAATTAAATTCCTGATAGTAAACATTAATTGCAGCCCATTATTCATTCATTGCATATAGGTGATGCAGAGGAAAAGAACATCTGAGAGATAAGATGTATTAATATAAAAATTAGACTGCATGGGACAAATAATTAAAAAATATGTAGTCTCTACGATTAATTGATCGATTTTATCTATACTGCTGATGCAGATTTTATTATTAATTTTGGCAGTTGAGGTGGTGTAGGGCCGAAAGAAAAAAAGGGAGCAGGCCCCAAGGTAAGGATTTGATTGAAGTCTGCACTTCGTGTGCCACGACGTGTGGAATTTAAAGCGTCTGGAATTTTGCCCGATGGCCGAAGGCGGCGCCCCACTCTTGTCGCATAGTGCACTAGTGCTAAATCATGAAAATTAATCTGAAGCTTAGATTATGTCACTGGATTTTGTTAATCGGCCTTTTATTAGTCACCGTATCTATTATTTTTGATGTGCTAGCACAATCAAGTATGCATAATTCAGGATATTCACGTTTTCCGCAACTTCCTATTGCTGTTAGTTTCATTCAGGTGAAAAAGTTATCACATGCGATCAATTCAACGTGGAGAAGCGAATTATCTAGTAATTCAAGCGCAGGAGAAATATTATGTTCATATCTTCAAGCAAATCCAAATGAACCCGACACAATATTTTACAATCGTATGCCAAAAGCAGGAAGTAGTACAATGGAATCATTGTATGATCAGTTAAGTAAAAACAATAATTTTGGTCGTTGGAAAGCTCCTAGAATGTTTTGGGATGATATGGATAATAACATTCATCAATTTGAAAATTATGTCAACCGACTAAGAACATATAAACATTATATAATCGATGGACATTGGAGTCAAAGAGTGTTTGATTCTAAAAAGATAGCACAGACTGCTGAATATATCCAACTTATTAGAGAGTGTCACAGTTGGATGTTAAGTAGGATAGACTACGCTTTATTTGATTCAGTACAAGCACGTGAAGCCAAAACTACTAAACAAGGGTACCAGAAATATATAAGATATAGGTTAAATAGTAGCAGCGACAATGTTGATGAATGTTTAGGTGATCTCAATTGCCTACAAAATTCAAACATAGTTTATCCTGCAGCGATGAATATTCCATATATATGTGATAAAGATTGTGATAAAAATAATGAACATAATGAAATAAATTCATATTCCATACCGACATTGAGCAATCCTGATAAATTCACTGTTGTCGGAGTGTTATCTGAGATAGAAAAATATTTATATATATTAGAATGTGCATATCCGGATATACTTCACGGAATAACAACAAAATATTTAAACGAAAAGACAAATACCAGAAAATCTAATAAAAAGCATAATACAAATGCGCTACTTACTCTAGTAAATGAAACTTGCGCACAATCAAAGGAATACAATAGAGCATACAAAGAAGCAGAAGCAATATTAATAAACCAATACGAGTATTTGTTAGCAAACAGCAATAAATGCTGCAGAAAGCGAAAGCAACAGCAAAATAGTAATATATTTAGGGGATCGTGAAGATCATCACCTTGTTAAATGAATTTGTTTTATTCATTGACTTATTAGATGTAATTTTATTATCATAAAATAACTTTCATCAAACGACTTTTTTTTTTTTCAATTTCATTACACTTGCAGTGCGATATACCACCCTGATTTATCTATAACTTATTGTACCTAATATGATCTTTTTCCGATTACTATTACGAGCCGTAAGTAAGACGATTACCGGTACAATACCGGTACGTGACAAATTTTGTGATGAGATTTCGTAGTTGTAACACAGACTTAATCACAGTGAAAATTTTCACTGCGTTTCGTTGTAAATGGCTCACCAGGGTTAAATGCCGTGAAACAACAACTGAATGAAGAATTCTGCATACTTGGTAACCACTTTTGCGCTTTGCGCCATAACAATCATATGGATTTTGATGGAAAATATATTTGAATTACAGAAGTATAAAATTGAAAATAATAAAACATCATTAAAAAGTAATTTGGATAATCTTAACATTCACCTTGACTCATACAAATTAATGACTAATAACACATATAAAACATGCCACAATAATAAAATAAATGATTTAATTTTAAATGCCAAAATTTTAATCGAAAACAAAGAAATGGGTAATAAATTAGAAAAAGAATACAACAATTTAGCTAAAAACAACAAAATACACTGTGGATTATCCACTAGTTACAATTTCAATTGGAATAATTTTGAATATATAAGAGATAATCATTTAAATCAAAATTGTAATGGATTTATCGAGTCTAATTATCAATTACTTAATTTCATGGGTAAAATTTGTGACAAGTACAATCAAATTCCTAAAAACATGCAGTACACAGCACCAGAAGTTCGCAAAGGTGTGATTTATACCGGATCAGAAAAACACTTCAGGAATATATACCTATCGATACTTAGTCATCGTTTGATAGTTAACAGCAACTTGCCAATCGAAGTATGGATTAATTATTACGAACTAGGTTTATGTTCATACATACTCGAAAATATCGATGGAGTGCATTGCAAAATATTTCCCGAAGTTGTTCATTCATTTAGGTATGATAAGAAACCTGTTAAATCAATAACTTATTAATTACTTTATTATTTTTTTACTAGGTCAAAATTTTATGCATTATTTTACACTGAATTAACTGATGTTTTGTACATGGATAGTGATGCATTAATACTAAGCGACGTTGATAAAATATTTAGCAGTAAAGAATATAAAAATACAGGCTTTATATTATGGCCAGATATATATGGACGCGATTGTTATGATAGTAAAAACAAATTTAATTCTAAAACAAGGGGATTCACCTCATTCCCATTTCATATTTTATATAAACATGGAATTGGTGGATTGTCATATGAAAATTCATACTCCTACAGCCAGGAAGCTGAAACAGGTCAGTTAGTAATAAATTTAAATAGACACAAGGGATTGATCCAATTATGTATATATTACAGTGAAATACAATATTTATATTCGCTAGTTAATGGCGATAAAGACATATTCCGGTTAATATTTTTAATGATGGGTGAACCATTTAAATTTGTTGAGTATTTACCCGACATAACTGTAACCAAGAGCTTGAAGCGAGCTAATTTTATTCATTATTGGCATTATCATACATTGAATTATCAACAAAGTAACATAAGTGTGCGAGACATTATCCCGCTTGATAAGACCAATAAACAGGTGATAACAAATCGTACACCATTTTTTATACATCAATTAAAACACAGCGATCCAACAGCGTTAAAGAACGTTTATGCAGTCAATGGAACATTCTGTGCTCCTACTTTTTGGCCATTAAATATTATGAATTGGAAAAAAATTGTTCTACCATATGAACGACACTACGAAAAATTATTAAATGAATTATTTATAATTGTTGATGCTGATTGGAGGACTCTAACACAATTTTCAATAGATAGACCTGTGCGATATTTACGTTATTCATATATTTATTCTATATCATTAATTGGTTGGTTCATAGATAAGTTGCTGCATTAAAACAGATTTTCGATATATTGTAAATAAGTATTAATCCACATAAACTACCTCCAAACACATCGCAGCAAGGGTAGTTACGTACACCTCACCTTTTGATTGCATATCTAGAATTCTTTGGACAATCCGACGGACTCCATTTTCAACCATTGATAATTTTGCTAAGTTAGAGTATACACCTAACTGATAGATTAGAAGCAGTAGTTGCTCTAATACGTCACTACTTTGAATATGCGTTTCTCCTACAAAAACTATTGTTTCCACTAAATTGAAACATGGTGTGGGAAAAATATCATTTTCTTCAATTTTTTTATTTATGGTTTTTAAATACCATTCATAAAATTTACCTTTCAATGTTTTTTTCTTTTCATCAATAACATTATCTGGTTCCTCTTCTTCGTCGTCTTCATCGCTGTGTATACTTAATCGATCACTATCAACTATTGCGTTTTTCTTAACAACTTTAGTAGTCTTATCATCTACCTCCTCTTCATCTGGTTTCCCAATAAGATCGTCAATATCCGTTTTAGTCATAAATGGCTCTTTTATAAGCAAACGTATGATTAATAGACCAATACGCTGTATACTAAGAGCTAAGTGTTGATAATTCATTATCTCAATAATCATTGGAATTAATTCATGAAAATATAATAAAATATCTCTTCTTACTGAGCCATTGATATTAGATTCCCCTTCAACGACACCGTTTTTAATATAGCATAAAATAAACGATAATATAGCTTCCAACCAACTTATTTGAATAAAATAATTTAATTTCCGCAATAAACATAATTGGAAACCTTTCATAATACTATAAAAAGCATTTTTATACATAATTCCAGTGGTGAATGAAGCTGAAATGTAACGGAACATGCTGATAATTTCGTCGTCAATGTGAGACATTAACACATAATCAATGTGTAATAAATCAATAACCTTCAATTTACATTGAATATCATGCCAAAATTTCATTTTAATGGCACCACTTTCATCCACCATTATCTTTGGTTTTGCTAGTGTGCTTTCTGAATAACCATAATACACGATATGACCATCTAGACTCATATGTATTAGCTTTAAATCGCTAATAAGTACCTCGGGTATTAAAGGATGTACATCGTATTCAAAATGAACAAATTGATTCATTTTATTACAATTATTGAAACCATCATTTTCATTAAAATTATTATACATTTGATTTAGTAGTTGTAGCAATAATGTGCTAGTGCAATAAAGCATATCACTTACTAATGTGGATCCTATTGCTATGTCATTAAAGTCTAATACAATATCAATCATCACATCAGTACTCATATCATAATTTCTTGTTCTATTACTAAGTACACATCGATTCCAATAATGTAAATCACTTAATAAATGGTATGCTTCATAATCAACAGCATCCCACACAATGTAAATATTATTATTGTTAATAAAATAAGCTTTCAACGCCTTGATTCCAAGATGTAGTAGTATAATTGACTCGGAATAATTAGTTGAAATGTTTAATTTAGCTAACTTTAAACTTAATGCAATATATTTTGGTATATCTTTCAGTATTATATTGAAACATTTCAATTCATTTGCAATAACTTCTTCATTTGAACTACTACTATTATTTCTTCTTAATAATATCAGTTCAATCAATTGCAATAAGGTCACCAACACTAAATAGTAATGCCTCTCATGATTATCATTGTATTTATAGAATAAAACGATATCAATATTATTTAATATATCAAAATATTTTATTATTTCAACTGGCAAAAAATTGGAAGAGATTAAATTATTCATGATAGTCATAAATCTCCAACATAATTCATTACATTTTAATATTTCATTTTTATATGTTACTTTATGTAATGAATTTACTAAAGTTTTACCAAATCCATGTATTGACAACTTTAATTTCTCTGGCTTGCCAACTAATTTAAATTCAATATTATAAAGCGATTTCATAATATTATTTAATACGTTTAATCGATAATATTCGTAAATTAAATTTCTATTATGACTATCCTCTATATTCATTAAAATAGATTCTAATTCCGATTTATAACGATCTAACAATAGAGATTGTTTATGTAATACAATCTCACGACGCCGACGAGAATATTCAGGATTTAATTCACGTTTGTATTCTAATTTTATCAATTCATTTAATGATTTTATTATCATTCTAATGATATTTACACCAAGCTTTGTGTGCGAATTGTTCTTGACATTGTATTGAACAACGATAGACGTCTCAAGAGAGTAAATAGATCTATCCATTACACTCACAATCGTGCAAGGACCAACGAATTATCAATGGAAAATCTGTTCCTTGATGTTGTTAATTTAAAAAAAAAAGGAAACGAAAATTCCTTTTAGTTTCCACACCAAGAATTACGTTCTAAATAAAATTCTTCTGAGCTTCTATACATTTCATGTATACATCTTTCTCGGCTGATATAGATTTAAATTAACTATCAATATATATACCAGAGATATCTATCATATTCTCAATATGGACTTCAACATAGGCAATCATTCCAAATATTAATGACAATGTTAATGTCAGTAAAACAGCTATTATTTTCTTATTTCTTATCAAGTACCAAATTATATTAATATTGTCAAGCATTACTCTACTGAACAACGTATAACTCTATTCTGATTTCGTATGGGGGCCGTACCAAATCTTTGCCATTGTCAAACTCCTTTCAAGTACCTAAATCAAAAGTACACCGATCATGTCGTCGTCAGGTGGCACTGACTTCGTCACTATCTTCGTCATCTCCCTTGTCTTGTACTTGCTGCTGAAATTACTTCAAAGAATATCTGAAAAATGGAAAGTAATGATGAAAGCACGTGTTCAAAAGGTTATTGATGCTAGAAAATTAGTTAAAGATCAATTTCGCACATTAAATGGTTATTCATGGGACTATATAGTCGTCTTCAAAGTAAAACCAAAAGAAAATAAGAATGATTCTAAGGATATAAATATTGAAGAAAAGAAAAGAAATAGTTTAAAAAGTATTTTAAATAGATTATCAAATGCTGGATTACAAACTAAATTATTTTATTCCTGTCAACATGATGAAGTATATGTAAAAATAAGAGCACCACTGCACAGATTATTAGCTGAAGCAGATCGTACGGAATATAAGTTATTATTAGAACCAGCAATAGTGGCTGGATTATTGGCTGAAGGTAATTTAAATGGTCCAATAGAAAAACAATGGAAACCTGTATATATACCAGTTGTATCTGAAGAAACAAATATTGCACCAACAGAATATATTTATGCACCATATGATAGTGATAATGAACGTGCATTATTAATGTATAAAAAATGGTCAAATAATACTATACTACGTGGTGTTGATCGTTTAAAATTAATGAATAATATTTTTATGAATAGAGTATGTGATGGTGGTTGTGATACAGATTTTAGTAAATTAACTAAATTGGGTTATATTGAAGGTTTTACACCATTACATGATTTAGTTGAATTAAGAATATTAGAAGATAAATGGTTACGATTTATACAATTTCCATGGAATCAAAATGTTAATGATGCTAAAGATTATTATGGTGAAAAAATTGGTTTATATTTTGGTTGGTTAGGACATTATACAACATGGTTAATATATATATCAGTTATTGGTTTTATTGCATGGATTGTTGTTGCTGCTAATGATAATAATCCAAATACATCATTTATGCCATATTTTTCTGTATTTGTAGCTATATGGTCCACATTATATTTAGAATCATGGAAACGTAAAGAAAATTATTATGCTATGATATGGGGCACAGAAGGTTATGAATTAGATGAACAAGTTAGACCAGAATTTAAAGGTTTTAATATACCATCACCTGTTAATGGTGCAACATATGAATATTTTCCAGTATTAGAATATATTATCAGACAATTAAAATCATCAGTAGTTATAACAATTTGTATACTTGTTGTTATTGGTGCTGTTGGATCAATATTTTTATTACGTATATTATTAACGGCTAGTAAATCATTAAATTCATCTGGTATACAATTTGGTGGTATAATAGCATCATTATTAAACGCAGTTCAAATATCTATAATGAATGAATTATATGGTAGAGTTGCAATTTATTTAAATAATTATGAAAATCATCGTACAGATACGGATTATGAAGACTCATTAATATCAAAAACATTTATATTTCAATTTGTAAATTCATTTTCAGCATTATTTTATATTGCATTTATTAAAATGACATTATTAGATGAAGATCCATGTGTTGGTGATTGTATGAAAGAATTACAAACAACATTAGGAACAATATTTATAACAAGATTAGCAACTGGTTCATTAGCATCAATATTAGGACCATATATAACACAAAAATTAAAAAAAGATGATGAAATGAAAGGAGTTAATGATAAAAATGAGGTATCCGAAGTTGAATTATCATTTACTGCACCAGAATATCATCATATGTTGGGCACCTTTAATGATTATGCTGAAATGATGATACAATTTGGTTATGCAACAATGTTTATTACGGCATTTCCATTAGCAACAGTATTAGCATTAATCAGTAATTATATTAAAATGAGAGTTGATGCATGGAAATTATGTCAATTATTTCGTCGTCCAGAGCCTAAAACTGTAGAAGATATTGGTGCATGGTTTCATATATTAAATGTTATATCATTATTTGCAGTATTTGTTAATTCTGCATTAATTGCATTTACAAGTACAATTACTATTAATACAACATTTACTGGTAAAGTATGGATATTTATCGGTACATCCATTGGTGTTTTGTTGTTAAAATATATGATTAATGTGTATATACCTGATATACCGTTAGATGTGGATATACAATTACAAAGAAAAAAATATATTATTGATAAATTATTTTATGACATACGTGATGAAGATGATGATTTTAAAATAGTTGCTAGTAAAACAGAATTTACTAT
>JACCDO011442766.1_pt1 | contig 12214 bp, 6 predicted proteins | sample 7446101 | NCBI WGS metagenome assembly JACCDO01 (sample SAMN15323440, study PRJNA562643) | freshwater metagenome | isolation source: river surface water | place: USA:Blue River Watershed | collected 2017-08-16 | reverse complement strand
TTTATACGTCAAATATCTTTTCTTAAAAATCCACTCATACTACAGCAGAGACAAATGAACAGTGATTCTATTGTTATGATCGTTGGTGTACTCGCCCTCGTCTTATTTGCAATTTATCTAGTTAACCCCGGTATGCTTGGTTTACGTAAGGAGGGCTTTGAATCAGGCTCAGCCGATGCAAGTATGCCTCATACAGCTCCTGCTGGCTCTGGGTCTGCTACTTCTACTGGTGAGAAGAAGCAGGCTATGGATGTTGCTGGAGCTACTCAGGCAGCATTAAACATGGTAAAGGGTGCTACAGGTGCTATTTCTAATTTCACCGATGGCTCTGGCTCCAGCTCTGGTTCTGAGGGTTTTGAGTCTGGTCCTGCCAATTTCGGTGATGCTGCTGCCCCGGCCGGCTGTTACCCTCGTGACCAGCTCCAGGCCTCTGAGCTCCTCCCTCGTGATTCCAACAGTGTATGGGCTCAGCAGAACCCTCTTGGACCTGGCTCACTTAAGGGTGTAAATTTCCTCAGTGCTGGTGCCCTTGTTGGTATTAATACTGTTGGTCAGAGTTTGAAGAACGCAAATCTACAGCTCCGCTCTGAGCCTCCCAATCCTCAGGTCCCTATTTCCGTTTTCAATAATTCAACTATTGAGCCTGACTTCAATCGTCGTCCTCTTGAGATTAACTAAATTACATAATAAAAACAAAATTCTATAATTGTTTATCTTTATAAACTATTATAGAAGGATTAATAATGAGTTCTCTTAGTTCATGGTTTACATCAATATTTACTGGTAATTATCCATTAGTATCAGTTAAATCTCGTGTTGATGGTCGTACATATAAAGTCCGCGATATGGCTGATAAACAAGAGGCCGCGGACCTTTTAGCAAAGGTTCGTATTCGTTTAGGAAAACTTTGTGACCAATTAGTTGCGAAGTACCCAACAAAACCTCAAGTACAAAGAATGCAACAAAATTTCAAAGCCGACCCTGACCGTTTCCTAGAAGCTACACCAGACGCAAAACATACCTCTTATAGTGTTAATAAAGGTGAACAAATACATCTTTGTTTAAGACAAAGAAATGGTCCAGATGAAAGACTAGTAAGTGAAGATGTTATGATGTTTGTTGGAATTCATGAACTTGCCCATACTATTACCAAAAGTATTGGTCATGAACCTGAATTTTGGAATAACTTTGGTTGGTTGCTTAGGGAAGCTGAAGCTTTAGGTTTATATGAACATCAAGATTTTAAAGCACATCCTGTAGCATATTGTGGAGTTAGTATTACGGACCAGCCTCGTTATGACCCGGCACGTGATGAATCTAATTTAGTTGATTCAGCATCATCCACTAATAGTTTGCATAATATTTTACAAATAGGTAAACTATTTAGCCAATAGAATGGACATAGAAGATTCTAGTCAGACTCCACCCCCGATGATAGAAGCCTTACAAAAGGTTGATAAATTAAATTCATTAGGCCGATTAAATGTCCATATTAAATGTTGGTCAAATGAAACTCAAACGTTTGAGGAAATTGTTTTTAGAGCATTCCCTTTTACAACAATCGACGATATTAAACTTCATATTTATTCAATTAAAAATACACCAAATTGGCTGCCAAAACAGGTATTTTTAGCTACCCCTGATGGTATTCCAACTGAAACAGCGAAAGATAGATATTTTACTGCTGACTTCTTATGGTTTTCATCTAATCGTAGCTCTGTTGAAGATTTCCTTATTTTGGAATCACCGCTAAAACTCAGTAACCCCAAAGCTCCAAGAGATAGACAATTTGTAAATGCATTTGGAAAAGAAAATCCCAATAATGGTCTTGAAAAACGTGGGCGTTCCATAATTCAAGATGTTTACCTTCAAGACAAAGATGAATTACCAGTATTTTATGCATTCTGTTGCTCTGACCTGCTTTCATCATTTGGTGTTACTGAAGATTATGACCCATCAGAAGCTGATTGGAATGGTAGATTTTCTATGTTCTTCCCGGCGCTATCATTGAAAAACTATAAACCTAGGAAAGAAGATGTTGAAATAGCTAATCAATTTCTAAAATATAAAAATGCTTCTGAAACTTTAATTGGAAAAATAGAAGAATTATTAATTAATGATGAAAATACTGTTGAAATGAATATTCTAAATATTTTAGGTTTAAAATTACATTTTGATTATGATGTTTTTAATGAACATGAAAATACACAGTTTCCATTTAATAGTGTTGAAGACATATTTTTTGAAACTGATGTAACTTCTCGAACACCATTTATGCGTATTTTACCTGCACGTGAAGAGCCACGTACTAAAATTCATGTTACTGGTGTAATTCCTATTCCTGATATTGCTGACCCAAATTTATTATTACAATGGAAAGACGAAGAATCACCTGACCCAGATGCCGATTTCCTATTCTTAAAAGTCCTAATAAGAGGACTTGACGGTCATTTACCTTTATATGCAACTGTTCGAATTTTTGATGACGGAACATCGACTGTTACATTAATACCATCAAAACAACATCGCAATGGAATTGACCCTAAAACTGATATGAGTAATTTTGAACATGCAATATTTGAGGGGGTTAGAAATACTCATCTTCAAGGTTGTGATTTAATTTTAAATGAAGTGAGTTTAACATTGAATTTACATTTGGAACGTGAAGACCCACATTTAACTTATAAATTACTTCAAAATCGTCTTCAATACTTCGGATATTTTTTGCAGGAAATTCCAAACTATTATGAAGACAGAAAACCAATTATTCTTCTTCGGTACAAGGCGGTTAGTCAATATGCTGTCGAAAATAATATCTTCACTTTCATTCGTCAATATTCTTCAAAGGCATCTTCTGGTTATGATTTAATGGCTTCTTTAGCAACTGAATTTAATTTATCACATGCAGAAGCTAAAGAGTATATTTCAGAATTCTTAAAACGTTCTGAAGCATTTACAATTGTTGCTCCTAATTTAATGACTTTTAGTGAAGAAAAAAATCCAGGTATTGATATTGCCATCTTTGGCTCTCATCCTATTTATAACATCCGTATTAGTCGATGCAATTCATTATATCATTTGAAGTATATATATACTATTCTTTCATTATATTTAACATCTTCTATTAAACTTGATATAAGTACAGAAGTTGCTGAAACAGCAAAAGCACCTGTAATTAGTCCCGAAGTTGTTAGTGGAGAGAAAGAAAATATTTCAAGTACAAATGAAGAAGAATATAACTATTATGGAAATATGTATGGATATGATGTTGAAGATGAAAGTCAAAAGATTCGTGATAAGATTCTTCCTCCAATAATTCCGAAAGCAGAAACTGTTAAACAGACCCCAATGTTTAATGAGGATGATGAATATGGAATTTTATTTGGTGGTGCTAGAAGAATACCGAAAGAAGGTGAAGAGACAGAATTACGTGGGAAATCATATTATATTACTCAATTGAGAGCGGCAGACCCTCGTCTTTTTGAATTTAAGCCAACAATTGGAGTAAAGGGTACTTATACTCGTCGATGCCAGGCTAATGTAAATCGCCAACCTATTGTTTTAAATCCACAAGAATATGCGCGAATGAGAAAAGAATATGCAGATGATATTGGACTAACTATTATAGAATATCCTCTTACTGGTCCTGAACCATCTTTTTCACCAAATAATGAACTAGTGACAGTAATGAAATATGGAACAAACGCTTCAAAACCGAATTATTATATATGTCCTACTCTATTTTGTATTAAAGATAGAATTTTTGTTCGTGAGAATGATTTTCAAGGTACCAGATGGCGTGTAGGTTATGGCCAAGGCCAAGGGGCAAAACCTATGAATGCATGTCCATTCTGTGGTGGTAAAGAAATTACTGATGCAAGTATGGGAAAACCAGGACATACTGTTTTAAGACGTGATACAATGGATAAATCAACAAAGATTGCAACTTACATAGGTTTTCTATCAAAAACTACGCATCCTGATAAATATGAATTACCATGTTGTCAGGTGAAGCCAGAGACATATACAATAAACCAACCAGAGTTTGCAGATTTCCTTGCTTTGGTAAAGAAGGAGCAAGGTGTTACAGAGGAGGATGTGCAGGCAGTAGCAGAACAATTTAATGCAGATGAAATTTTCTATGCAATGAAAATGGCTCAATTACCACGACAATATATTTTAAATCCTAATCAACACCCACTTAAAGCAGGTTCTTTTGGACTGTTAGGCCAGGGTCTTGATAGATATTTCAATCAAAACTCTCAGAATTTAGTTAAACGAACAATTAGACAAGAATTGAAAACCGGCAAGGGTGTAAATGGATTTTTGCGAATGGGAGTAAGAGCAAATCAAACAAAAGAAGTTGGTGGTCAATTTGGTGATTATAATGGATTCTTCGGCGTATTGGCCCCCTACTTGTCAAGAAACACCATTGAAGAAGTTAAACAAATATTCCGCGAGAAAATTACACCAAGACTATTTATTAATGCAAATTACGGTAATCTATTACATGAATTTTATAACCCATGTGATGAGCGCCCATCTATGGAAGAACTTAGCCAATGGTCATATACTCATCTAAGTGTCAATCCTACACAAAATAATTTATATGAACTTCAACGCGCATATATGTCATACGCATCATTTATTGATTATCTTGATGGTCTTAAAACTTTTAAAGAATATCGCATCTTCGCCCCTATGCTTGCCTATAAAGGCCTTATTACCCATAATGGTTTAATCTTAATTGTAATTGAATATGATTCTGTTGAATTGGATAAAGAACCGCGTATTATTTGTCCACCATTTGGTTATAATCCTGACCTACATAATGGTTGTGATTTTGGTTTTGTTTTAAAAGACCAAAATGGAATTTATGAAGCTATATGTTATTATGAATTCCAGAGCCCGTCTAAACATTTGACTTTCCTAAAATTCAATCCCTATACCTCCAGTTCGGTTCCACCAATTATTATTCAAAAAATAAAAGAATTTACTAACCAATGTCGTTATAGTGCCCCTGCTATTTATACAGCATCTTCCGCTGTTAAGGCACAAGACCTTATCCCATTATCTAAATTGGTTTCTATACCATCTATTAAAAAATATATTGTAGGTGTTGTTCGTGATATTTATAATCATATATGTGGTGTTTGTTTCTATACAGATTCTGGGCGATACATACCATTCCCTGTATCTGATGATGGATATTTACCTCTTGATTCTTATATTTTCTTTGATTGGTTTAATGTGCCATATGCATCTGCCGATAAAATTTATGAATTTTATGAAAATACATTAAAAACAATTATAGATAGCAATCCAGGTTATAAAATTACTGCTGCTATAAGAATTGATACAAAAAATGTCAAAGCTCTTAGATTAGCTAATGGAGTAATAATTCCTACACGTGGTTCTATTACAAAACTACCTGAAGAATTACAATCATCAATTGAAACAGGGAAATTTCCTGAATATGAAGATAATCGCCTTCTAATAGTTCCAAATGATATTGATGAAGAATGTGAACAATCTAGACAACAGAGTGTAACTCTTCCTGATGATTTACAGACTATTAGTAAAACACAATTAGATGAATTATATCAACATTTCCGTTTATCTTTTGCTCATTGGATTTCTTCATCGGATGTATCATCTGATTTTTTAAAACATATTGAAAAAACTATTCTTCGTCATCATGATGACTTACCTCTATATGAAAAACGTAAAAGATTAACACTTTTATTATTTGATGAATTAAGTAAATGGTTTGTCGAAACACCAGATTATATTCCTGCTAGACCATTTATTAAAAGAAAAGACTGTCTACGAATTACAACTCCTGGTAAATGTACAGATGCATGTATTTGGAAGAAAAGTAGTGCAGGAAGTGGTAAATGCAGAATACATGTTCCAGAAGTAAACTCTCAAATGATTAATATCAGGCATTTATTTATTAATCGTTTAATAGATGAATTAATACTTTTCAAAGAACAACGTAAGGAACTATTAGGGGATTCTGTAAAGACAACTATTGCTTTGAAAAGTACAATTCACATAGACGACCAATTAATTATTCCAGAATCATCGCCTACTTGGCTTGATTTATTGAAACTTGAATGGTCAAAGAAAACGTATGAAGTACCAAAGTATTATGAAGAAATAATTAGACCTCAAGGCACTGTCTCAAATAATTCTAATGGAGAAGAATCAGAACAATTAGGTATAGATATTGCAAGAAGAGAAAATCTATATTCATTGGGTGATGAACTTTTAGGGAAATTAAATATATTAGATGAAAATAAAAAATGGTCCTTATGGCTTGCTCGCCCAGGACCTGAATCATTATTACGTGCAATAGCATTCCCTAATAGTCAATTAGCCGAAGATGCACCTACTATTAGTGAAGATATAATTAGATTGCTTGTAAAAACACAGGGGTATCCAATATATTATTTAAGAAGTATAACAGACACAGATAATCTTTCTGTTAAATTATTCCTACCTAATAGTTATAGAGAGCAACGTGTTGTTCCTCGTGCATTAGTAATTATACAGCTTGATACACAATTAGATGATGGTAGCACTAATAGTATTACAACAGTATTAATTTCCCACAAAGATTTCAACTTCTATACTTATATAAATGATTTGCCAATAAAATTGCAAAATTATTATAATAATCGTATTAAGTTGCTAAGTAAAGGAGTAATTGAGTTTGTAAAATCTGAAGAAGAGGAGGGGGTAATAGAGCCTACTGCGCCGCCTCAAACTTTACGTATAAAAAGAAAAAAGACAGCAGCCAGGCCTGCGGCTAAATTTTAGTGACGTTTAATATGTATATCATCAATTATAGCAATAGTATCATGAATCCCTGATGCAATGGCCGCTTTTCGGCATTCCACCATGGATAATACTTCATCACGCATATCATTCAAAAATATCCGTTTATAGTTACGAGGTGTTTGGTCTGGATGTAAAATAATAATTGCAAGCTCAGCAATCTCCATTCCATATTCTTTTTCCAAAATATATTTATATACTGAAAGTTGTAGACTATAATGCCAATAATTGCAATCATCAAGATGGTCCAAAGGACCCAGGCCTTTTTGGAATCTATTTTCAAATTTAATTTCCTTAGAACGCTTCCAATCATAAATCAGGAATTTACCATCAGACCGACGTCGAAAAACCGCATCAATAGACCCTGCTAATTTAATATCCTTATCAAAGACTTCCCATTCAAGACGCCAGGGTTCAATATCAGCTTCAGTGGCGCGAACAAAATTCATAAAATACCGCCATTCAGTAGTTGCAAATACATGAGGAGGAATAATTGCCTGAGCTTCATTATAATACATTTCAATAGCTAAATGCATTTCAGTGCCAGCTTCAGAGGCAGATGCACCATTATCAGACCACAATTTTTTAATAGCTTCATCAGTCATACCGTAATATTTACTTTGTGACCATTTAGGCGAAGAGCGCATTTTCTTAATAATTGCATCGGGGTCAAAATGACCGAAGAATGCATGAACGAAACCAGTAGTAGAGGTCCATCCACGGCTTTCACCGTCTACAGTATAAATATGAGTTGGTTCGTCAAAAACGATTCGTTTATCACGAACATGCTCATTCCGTTTCCATAGGATTTGCCAAGGTGCTGCGGGCATTTTCTCACTATAAAAGTGAGTGAAAACTTTAAGTTCAAGCAGTGGCTTTATAATAACATGTAATGGTGGAGCAGGTTGTGCATGCATCACGCCCTACTCTAATAGTATCACGCTGCTCATATGAATTATACTTTACAACACATGGTGTTGAAATAGTAGAACCACAACCCCCTGTTACACATCCACTAGTCCAATTCTGTACTGTCGCTAAATAATTCACCCATTGCGCTTTCGCTTTATTTCTAGCAATTGTATCACTTGCGTCCATTTATCTCTCTATTTAATAATCAAAAAAACAATTGCAGAAATTATTACGAATATTGCAATTAGTACAATCAACATCAATCCACAACCAAAATCATTCCACTCCTTTTTGGTAAATATTATTGATTTTTCTGTCACCACCTCAGTAGCCGGTATAGTAATATACACATCGCAATCGTTATTTTCCATTTAATAATACACTCCCTAATTGTCATATGAATTAACTTTTAGGGTGTGTTATATTTTCATATTTGCTAACTGCATATAAGTTTTACCTACCTTATTACTACCCTCAATACGACCATCAGCAGTGCGGCGCTTCCCACCTAATTCAGAGCCTGATGCAGTGTTATAATTTAATATATATTTATTCTGGTCACGTGCAGCTTCAATAATTTTTCTTAAACGTTTATCATGCATCCAACGATACTGTAATGCATCTGTCAATGAACGGTCCTTGGAATCCATCCATTTAGTATCATTATACATTGCACCATGTTTAATGATTGACTGTGGACGACTTTCAATGCGTACTTCTTCAACTTCACTCTTCATAATAGTATTTTCACGGTCGGAAGATAAATTACTTCCACCCTCCGCGTTCCTCTGAGCCAAGTACTTCTGATGAATTCTACCTTCAGTTGAAAACAACGTCTTCGCTAAATCTGATTTATCAGTAGCATACTTGTATTTCATAGCTGCCAAATAATGTTCTACAGTAGGATACATAATCTTACCATCATCTGGGTCAGGAATAGGGAATGGCGCAGATAAACTTAACCAACGACCTGCAGCTGGTTCTTTTATCTTCAATACATCCTGTTGACTTGCATCAGAACTGACCTGGAATATTTGCCCAACTGTATAAGACTTATCAGCCGTTGCAGACTTTTCTGACCTGACAGATTCGCCATCAGTTTCTGTACCAGAGCCATCTCCCCCACTAACAGTCTTCTTCTTCTTGCGTCTAATTATAGGACTCTGACCAATAACAGATGCCATACCCTCAGCACTAGGAACAGCAACAGGAACACCATAAGATGGGGGTGGTAATATTACATTAGGTGTACGCATCATACCAGCTACATTATTTTCTAGCTCTTCCTCTCTTGCACTCCTAATAGTCACTTTCTGGTCATCAACACCAATTGTACCTTTACGTTTGAAGATAAACCAACGATTCAAGAATGAGAATTGTTTTAGTGTATCATCCATTACATATTGTTTGCCAGATTTTACAGCCATATTGTATGAAGTTCCAAACATATTGGTACTTGATGCAAGACCAACTTCTCGTGCCTCTGTATCACTTAAAAGTTCACAGCCAATTGAACGCATCCGTTCAACAAGGAAATCAAATGAAACTAAATATTCACGCTGTGTTGTACCAATGCTAATAAATTCAACATCAATTGGATGTCCAAGTGAATCATAATCATTGCTCAATTCATCGACATCATAACTTTTAGTGATTGACCATAAAGGTGTATCACCTACCATACCAACCTTTGATTGACCTGTAGGAAGACCCCTTAATAGTTTGAAAACTGATTCACCATCAAAACAACATCCAATGAAATAGCCACCAACTTTTAGTGTCTCATTAATGTTATTGATGAAACCATCAAAACTCTCTCTATTTTCAAAGAAGTAATGGATTGCAAACATACATGCAACGACATCAGCGCCATCGCGTAATGCAAGAGCAGCTGTCCGCTCAACATTTGGAGGGACAACTCCTTCAGGTTTCACACGACCAAATACAGAGCGAAGAATATCGCGCTCTTCAGGAGTTGCACCAGCAACACCATCCACAATACTACGACTACTGTCACCAATTACAAATACCATAGGAGGTACTTGAGTATTATAAAGCTTACTTTTAGCAATAGCATTCAAATAACGACGATAAATACCTTTCTTTGAATTACGGATGTTGTTACCAGATACATCTACACCAAGAACAAATGATACATTACCACGCAACCACTTCTGCAAGTCACCACCTTCACCACATGATGTATCAAAGACCCTTTTACTACCACCATGTAATGCTACACGGTATAATATATCATCTTTGATATAAATATTGTGAAAGTCACGTAGACCACGAACCAGTAAAAGGTCTTGAGCGGGTGCTTTACGTTGATAATAGACTTTTTCAATTTCTGAAAGTTCTAGATAGCGTTTTTCAAGTTCTTTAATTTCGTCACTATTTGGTTCTTCAGAGCCGGTTCTAATCATATATTCAGTGATAGGATTATGAATAGAGTTCCAAACTGAGTTTGCAACAAATTCATTATTAAGAGTTCTTTGAATGATTCCCCGCTGTAGTCTTTCAGTTTTATCATGACGGACTCTAATGGGTACCCAACGCCAACCGGGTTCACGTTTTGGGTCATATGCCATTTCAACAATTGACCTATCTCTAATTGGTTCAGCTGAACGCTCTGTTAATACAAATTCATCACCTGTTTCAAGGTCAACCTCGACTTTAGAATAACATGTAGCAGCCATTGTATCTGCAAATTCTTCAGGGACAAACAGTGTTGGTCTATAAGCTCCACGTGGCATATCTTTGAAGGCCTCTGAACCAAATAGAATTGCTGTACGCGGGTCAGATTCTTCAGGAGAATTCTTGGTCCCAACATATAGACGCATCGTTTTATAACGTGTTGTTTCAAGACTATTAGGGTTGATGCCAATAGTAATTTTATCTTGATTAGGAGATTCAGTATCTTTTTCAAAATTAATTAGGAAATCAATAGTATTGTCTTCAGCTGGCTTCCATTTAAATTGAGCCCTAAAAGTCTCTCCTGGTTTTTGAGGAAGTGGTGCGTCATTTGGAGTAAAGATTAGACCGTCAGTATTGTAATGAGTTTCTTTATCAAGAACTTTATTAGCTGAACGGAAGATACCTTTGCCTGGAGGTGCAAATCTAAATTCTTTTCTAGCAACTTGTAATTGATTTGCACGATTAACACCTTTAGCAATAATAGCAGGTCCATCACCATCATTCCATGCTGTAATCCATTTATGGAGTTCATCAATTCTGCTTCGTGTATCAATAGGAGCGTCAGCCGGTTGACCTGGAGCTGGCAATGCTTTGAATGGAAGCATATCAACAGGCTGTTCATCGAAGTAATAGATATCGAAACAAAGTAGCTGTGATATAGCTTTTCCATATTTATCTTGAGTAATCCACTCACCATCAATTAGAGCATTCGCGCAAGATTCACGTTGTAGACCTGTGCGATAAACATTCATACCCATATCAATAAGGAATAATTCACCACGTTTATCACAGAAACCTAATACTCGAAGACCATCAGCTTTATCTGTTACATTGTATCCATTACGAATATTGGGTGTATCAGGTGTGATAGTACTAATCATATTTTGAACTTCCAATGTAACAGGTGCAACACCTCTAAATTGGTCAGTACCGGTTAATTGTCTATAGGCATTGAGTACAGCATTTTTAGTTTTATTACGAATAAGAACAGTATTTTTTTGTAGACCTCGTAAAATTTCTCCAATACCACTAATAAGATTTTTGGTAGCATTTTCAATTGATTCGCCTGGTGCAATATGATGTAATTCAACTTCTACTTCATAAATAGCAGGGTCATGAATGAATGCCTGCTCTCTAAAGGTACGTACCCATTTGAACTCACCACGTGCATCACGTCGTGTTTGTCTAACAATTGATAAATCAAATTGTACACCTTTACCAGCAAAAGACCAACGACGAATCATACGAAATGCTTTGCGATGAACTGCCCAACGCTCCATTAATTCACGAATACGTGCATCATCAGGAGCAAGTTCAATTTCACGACGTACCTTTACACGTGTATTATATTCTTCCAAATCAAGATTGCTTTCAACAAATGTACGGTCCTTAATGATAGCAACAAATGGCTTATTATTAAGAGTATCGTCACGACAATACTGTTGAATAATACCACTACCAACAAGTGTAATACGAATACGCTCTGGAAGGATAATGTTAAGTCGGTCCTCTTGTGGGAGAGGTTCGTATCCCTTAGACTTAAGGCGTCGTGCAATCTCAAAGAATGATGTTGCATCCACGACACCTTTCTCACCAAACGTAGCCTCCAACTCATAGTCGTCATTTTCAGACCAGGCTGTCATGAGCTGGCGGAGTTTATGTGCTTCCGCAGGTAATACTTCCATTCTATTTCTCTAATGGTAAATGTCAATATGCCCTAAGTAGTATTAGAAGATATTGTCAATTTTTACAGCAAATAAAG
>JACCDO010608706.1_pt1 | contig 12214 bp, 16 predicted proteins | sample 7446101 | NCBI WGS metagenome assembly JACCDO01 (sample SAMN15323440, study PRJNA562643) | freshwater metagenome | isolation source: river surface water | place: USA:Blue River Watershed | collected 2017-08-16 | reverse complement strand
TCATCACAGCTGTCGCAGGTGAAGTCTACGTGTGTACTTGTAATAGTCATGTCTTTTGTCCTTTCTGTTGACTGACAATTAGACACTACACCTAATCTAAAATCTTGTCAAGTTTATTTTCAATATTTCGGGAAAAAGAAAACGGCCCAGAGAATGTTCGGAAACTCTGAGCCGTTTTCACAACAGAAAGGAGTAACAGGGAAAATGAACTAAACCCTGAACTGCCGCCCAAAAGAGCAGGCAAATACATAGTAACACATCTAGATACGTCTAGCAACATTTCTGGTAAAATATTTATAGGCTGGGGAGCCATCAGGAGCGTTCCCCCAAATGCCTAGTTCAAGAAAACCGACGGCTAAGACTAATAAAAATAGCAAGGTCGGGCTCACATTAGATATAACCTACAGGGTTATTGCCACCTTCGTTGCCAGCGCATTGGGCGTTATTGGTGCAGGTTCCATTGTTGGATTAGATGTATGGATGTCTGCCACCCTTGGTGGATTGCTAGCAGTTGCAAAGGTTGTCGAGAAGCTAGCTCTCGCTTTCTTGGAGGACGGAAAGATCGACCGTAAAGAAGTAAACATGATCTTCTCACAAGTTGTCCGTCTAAAAGAAGCAGGAGACGCAGCCCAAGATGCGCCTAAGTCTAAGAAGTAAAGTATTCATCAACTCCTACCTAGCAGTTGCTTTAGCATTCTTTTTTCCACTAGCTGCAGCTACCTCGGCGTTTGCCACACAAACTCCTGCTCAGCAAGTTCAAGAGCTTCAGAATGATTTAGCCTTCTATAATCAGAAGTACTCCGAGTATCAAGCTCACTATCAAACCTACGCTCCAACTAGAGCCTCGGAGCTTTCAACATTCTCTAGCGCATTAACTACTTTCTCGTCAAAAGTTTCTGATGCTCAATCTGCTTTACAGGCTTACACAACTGCGAGCGCCGAACTTTTAACAGCCCAGGCAAATGTTGATGCAGTACCAGGTTTAATCTCATCTTCTCAGCAAGCATTAAATGTTGCCCAGGAAAACTACGACGCAGCTTCTGCTTCACTTCAAGCTCTGACTCCTAGCTACTCTGCTGCCTTACAAGAGCGCAACGATGCGTGGACTGCCTATCAAGCAACGGTTGTGAACTCAAACATTCTTGAAGACTTTAACGGTGGACAGATAACTTCAGGTATTCAGTTTCTACTTGATGGCACATCTCCAATACAGCTAAACACTGGAAACCCACAGCTTCAAAATGGTCGCATATTCGTAAACCAATGGGGCCAAAACCTTCAAGTAAAAGCTCCTACTAACTCTGCTCCTACATCTCTAGGTTTTGAAACTTACGCTCGCAATGGTGACCAAACAATAACTGTCACTTTCACTGATAACACCACTGCAACGTTTATTAACCCTAATGGTGTTGGAAACCCTAACTGCCCTAACTACTACTGCAACGTTTCATATACCGCACCAGCTGGAAAGGTGATTCAGTCTTATGTTATCCCTGGCGACTGGGACATCCTCTATCTAGACAAGTTCACATTCACTAGCAACTCATACAACCCAGCTGCATATCAGACTTACCAAGACGCACAGGCAGCTCTGGACCTACTAGCTCCTGACTACAATGCCGCGAGCGCAACCCTGACTTCTGCAACTCAAACCCTGTCAGCTGCTCAGGCTCTCTACGATACTTACTCAAACCCAACCTACCTGAGCAACTACGAGGCTATCAGGGATACAAAGCAAGCAACTCTAGATTCAGCTACCAGCACTTTAGCTACCGCTATCAATGATGCCCTCGTTGCAAGACAAGCAACCATTGACGCTTACGATGCAATCACTCTACCTCCGACTTCCCTAGAGGTTACTTCGACAGCTGACTCAGCTACCGCTGCCACTACCCCAGGCACACTCCGCTGGGCAATTACTCAGGCTAACGCAACCGCAGGTGGCATCTACGATCTGATCACCATCAAGACCACAGAGCCAATCGTTCTTGCAGCCAACCTTCCACTAATAACTCAGAACGTTACAATCACATCTGCTAACCGAGCAACTTCGATTATTGATGGTAATGGACTTTACACCGCCTTCGACATGAGAAGCGCGTCTCTGACTCTGAACCTGTCTAACGTCACCATCCAGAACACCTTTGCTTCTGACTGGCAGCGCGGTTCTGCTCTATGGATTGTTCGCGGAACTGCCAACGTAAACAACGTCCACTTCAAAAACATCGCACAGGGGACTGCAGTCACCACTAAAGAAGGTGGCTCGTACATCAACATCACGAACTCGCTGTTCTCTAACAACAACCGAGGCGTGTTCTCTAACTACGGTGGAACCCCATCAACCACTACCGAAGCTGATACTCAGTATGACAACCGAATCACAATTAACGGAACAACATTCAACAGCAACGTTGAAGCTATCTACGGCGAGCGCACAGTTCTAGTTAACAACTCACAGTTCTTAAATAACACATTCGGTTTCCGCATGCAGGGCATCAATAAGCACAGAGTCACCAACTCACTCTTTGATGGAAACACCTACCCAATCTACACAAATTCATGGGTACCAACTAGTTGGACAACTTTCTATTCATACCCATCTCGCGTTATCCAGGGAAACACATTTAAGAACACCCTAGGAAACAAAGTCATTCAGCTGAATGATTACGCCAACGATGGTAAGGCTGACCAGAGAGGTGCTTCTATCACTGGCAACTCCTGGGATGGCAAGGGCAACATCTTCGTTGAATACAATCACTTTGATCGCACTAACAACGTAAACAACTACTACGCAATTCTTTCAGTAGATGATATTGCTACCCACCCATTCACATTCTCAGGCAACATCGACATTGCACCGAGAATTGATACTCCATCAAATGTTCAGGCCACTGTAAACCAAGACGGCTCTGTAACAGTTACATGGACTGCTCCAACTGCTTATAACACAACTATTGAGCGTTACACAATTGCTTGGTCAGACACCGAGTTCAGCACCTCAGGTTGGGGTTGGAACCACGACCAAACTTCAGTAACAATTCCTGCTGAAATCTTCGAGACCACTACAGGTCTTGGAGAGGATGTTCAGTTCCGAGTTCGTGCTGACAACAACACTGCACAGGTTTACTCTCAATACACAGCTATGGTCGAAGTTTCTTTGCCAGCTCCAGCACCAACCCCAACACCAACACCAACCCCAGAGCCAACGCCAGAACCGACACCAGAGCCGACTCCATCCCCACAACCTTCACCTGAGCCGACGTTGACCCCAACGCCAACTCCTGAACCAACTCCTGAACCAACTCCTGAACCAACTCCTGAACCAACACCTACTCCGACTCCGACTCCTGAGCCAACCCCAACTCCCGAGCCGACCACCGAACCAAGTCCTGAGCCAACCACACCAGTAGACCCAACACCAGAACCAACCCAGGAACCGTCCCCAGAACCAGAGCCAACAGAAACACCATCGGAACCAGCACCATCAGAAGAGCCAACTTCAGAACCTCAACCAGAACCTTCACCAGAACCAACTCCTTCTGAAGAAAAGCCTATCACTTCTCCAGAAGAGCTGCCAGAAGAGATTACTCCTGAAGTTTTGATGCAGGTAGATCTGACTGAAATTGTTCCAACTGAACTGACTGAAGCTCAAGCTGAAGCTCTGAAGGAAGCAGCTCTCGAAACCTTTGAGACGGCAGAGCCTGGCTCACCAGAATACGAGCAAGCTCTTGATGCACTTCTAGTAGCTGCTCAGCAGGACGACATTGTTCTAGATGAAGCACTAGCAGCAGTCCCGCTACTGGGTGATGTTGCAGGTGCAGCAGTAGAGCTATTCAACGCCCTAGGAAACGCAGGCGCTGATATGTCCCCACAGGTACGCGAGCAGTCCGAAAAGGTTGTTATCGCTGCCGTCATCGTCGGCCAGATTGCAATGACTGCAACTGCTGCCGCTACATCCGCAGCCGCCGCTGCAGCAAGGAGACCATAATGTACGAATACCGAGTCAAGAAATTGTTAGCTGTCATAGATGGCGACACTATTGACGTAGAGATTGATTTAGGGTTTGACATCTCAATCACCAAGCGAGTCCGCCTTGCAGGTATAGATACCCCCGAGTCTCGCACATCAGATAAGTACGAGAAGTCTTTAGGTCTTGAGTCAAAAGCTCTACTTAAACAGCGTCTAACTTCTGCTGAAACTATTGTCATTAAGACAGAGAAGCCTGACTCTTCCGAGAAGTACGGACGAGTTTTGGGATGGTTATTCCTCGACGGGGAAGAAACATCTTTTAATGAAACCATGATTGCCTCTGGTTACGCATGGTCATACCTGGGAGACACAAAGGTCAAGAACTTTGACGAACTAATTCAGAAAAGGAAACTAAATGATTCACTTTCTTAAGTCACTCTTCAAGGACATGATCGACCAGGCATGGACCCTGCTCGGCATGTTCGTAGCATGGGTAGTACTAGAAGGCTCAGCCAAAGAAATTGTTGGCATGCTTATCTGGGTAACCCTAGGAGTTTGGGTAATCACATTCCCGCTTAGATATGAGAAAGAAGATAAAGAGTAATACTAATCTTCTACAGGCAGACCCTCGTGATTAATGTCACGGGGGTTTCTGTTTACAATCGCATCCCTGCGTTTACGCCATTCTGCGCCTAGCTTCGACTCATCAGTTCCAGCTATCTCATTAAAATTCCAAGGCTTAATAGGCCCAGCATAGTGAATTGCAATAGCATGTTTGAAATGTAGAGGTAAGCCAGACGAATCCCAATTCGGAACTCCATATGCATCAAAGTTAAAGAAGCAGAAGTTAAAAGTTGTAGGTAGTGCGTGCCAATCGGCAATTGCATATTTATTTAAAAGATACTCATCCATAAGTTCATGAGGGCCGTTTTGTTTAATGTCCTCTTCAAACTTTTTCTCAATACCAGAGTCTCTCCACCAATTTAAATCAGCAATAAACATCCCACTAATAAAATGAGAGATATGACCACGATGTACGTTGTATAGATAAGGAACACCGATATTTGCATCATATACAGCCATAAGCTTCCCGTACATTGGGTAGTTAAAGATTGGCTGAACATCGTCAACAATAAGAATATCAGTGTCAAAATATATAACTTTGTCATAGTCTTCCAGGATTGAACCTAGAAATAAACGATGCCAAACACTAGCAGGGAAATGCTTCTCTTTTACGTAAAGTTCTTTCAACCACGAGAACTTATCTTTAGGCACTTTAACTAGCTTAAGGGTTAGCTTTAGATCTAGCTTAACCATACTCTCAAGCTCAGAAAAAGCGTGAGCGTCTTCTTCTGGCATAACACAGACCAGATCAACACCGTAGCGATAGTGATAATTTTCAGAAAATGACTCTAAAAATACTGCCGCAGGCTCCAAATAATTTGCATCTAAACAGATGGCTACAGCGGTTTTCATGTTAGGATTCTACCATGACCCGTATCCTACTCACAGGTGCTGGTGGCTTTATTGGTCACCACACTCTAGACTACTTTCTAGAGAAAACAGACTTCGAGATTGTCTGTATAGAAAGCTTCCGCCACAAAGGCATGAGTGCAAGACTTAGAGAAATACTAGACAAGCATGAAGACAAGCGCAGCCGAGTAGAGGTAATCTCCCACGATTTGGCAGCACCTATTGATCCAGTTACTGCACATAGGATTGGCGAGATAGATTTTATTATCAACATGGCTTCCGAGTCACATGTTGACCGAAGCATTCAAGACCCTAGACATTTTATCGAGAACAATGTCATGTTGGTTACATCGATGCTTGACTACGCACGAACTCTTCCAGATTTGAAGATGTTCATTCAGGTAAGCACTGATGAAGTTTATGGCCCAACAGTTGATGGAAAGTTGCACGTCGAGTATGACTCAATCATTCCTTCAAATCCTTACTCAGCCTCTAAGGCTGCTCAAGAAGCCATTGCAATCTCATACTGGAGAACCTACGACGTTCCAGTTGTCATCACCAACACAATGAACAATATCGGCGAGCGCCAAGACCCAGAGAAGTTTGTTGCAAAGATTATTCGACACTTAAGCGCTGGGACTAAAGTTCCAGTTCACGCAAGACTTGTGGATGGTAAGTGGGTGTCGGGTAGTAGATTCTACCTACATGCAATTAACCACGCAGATGCATTACTGTTCATCATCAACAGCTACGACCAACACGCATGGCGTAGATCGCAAGGTGCAGCTAGACCTCAAAGATTACACGTAATTGGCGACAATGAAGTCTCTAACGAAGAGATGGTTAACTTAGTTGCCTCGATTATGGGACTAGAGGGTGACTGGACTGATTTCCAGGATGTAGAAGGTAAGCGCCCAGGTCATGATTTACGCTACGGACTAGACAGAGGAGACCTCCAAAGATGGGGGTGGACTCTGCCTGTATCTTTTGAAGATGCCCTGGAGAGAACCGTTAAGTGGTCACTTCAGCCAGAGAATAAAATCTGGACAAAGCTACCCTAATCACCTATAAATAAGTCGGGTAAAATTAGCCTCATGAGAGGACTCTCCCGCCTTTTCTGGTACCTGGTGTATTTCTTCCAGGCAGAAACGCCAGCCCTGCGAAAAGAGGCATACGCTGCGGCTAAGGCTCACTATGCCTTAATCCCACTAAGATCACCACAGAATCCTTATCCCAGGGTTGCAGCTTACGAACGTCGTAGGCAAGAGTTTATGGCCTACCAAAGAGGCTACATAAATACTAGATGTCACGAGACAGCCAAACAAAAACTAGCAGCAAAACTACCGCGGTAAAATTGAAGTAACAAAATCCCAAAGGAAAAAATATGGCAAAGGCACAATATCCACTTGATGGAAAGCTTGGCAAAGACTGGAAGATCACCAGCGAAATGGGCTGGAGAATTCACCCAGTTCAGAAGACCAAGAAGCACCACAACGGTGCTGACATTATCGGACTAGGTAAGGGTCCACACTACATCGAAGCACCATATGCGGGCAAGGTTCTTAAAGCAACCAAGTCAACTGCTCCAGGTGGTGGCTTTGGTAACTATGTAATTCTTGCTCACAAAATTAACGGCAAGAACTACACCACTCTCTACGCTCACCTTAAGGATGGCTCGATTAAAGTTAAGAAGGGCCAGAAGGTAGAAGCTGGAACCGTCCTAGGAATTATGGGAACCACTGGTATGTCAACTGGCGTACACCTTCACTGGGAGATGTGGGCTGGTAAGACTCACGGCTGGTCAGCTGACGGTTCAGGATTCGTAAATGCAGTTAAGTTCTTCAAGGCACTTATTGCCCAAGAGAAGGAGCTTGCAGCAGCCCCTGCAGCTACTCCAGACGACGACAATGTTGCAGAGGCCCCAGAACACACCGAGGAGCAAGCAGCCAAGGTAGAGGCAGCTTATAAGGCTAAGAAGGAAACTTCAGCTGAAGCTAAACCAACACCAGTTGCAAAGATGGCTAACCCTGGATATCCAGGTCACTACATCCAAAAGGGATCTACAGGAGAGCCAGTTAAGTTCATTCAGCAGCAACTAAACATTAAAGTTGATGGAGTCTTTGGCCCTAAAACACATGACGCGGTTGAAGCACTTCAGAAGAAGCATGGCCTACTAGTTGACGGAATCGTGGGACCTAAGACCTGGGCTTTCTTAGACTAACCCCGACAAGGTAAAGAGAAACCCCCTGCTAATCACAGGGGGCTTTCTTTTTTGTCGTTTAGTTTGTTACTGTCAAGGTTGCACTTGCAATATTGCTAGGCAACCAAGTATTGTCTCCAGCGACCTGCGCTTCAATCGAGCATTTACCTACGGCCTTCAAAACAATCTTAGGGCCAACTACCTCACAAATAGCGGTTGTTTTGCTGTAGATGGTTACTGGAGTTGTAAACCCTAGGGTGAATGACTTGCTGTCAGCAGTTAAATTAGCAAACCAGCTGATGCCAATAGGCTTCCAAGTTGTCAACGAGTATGAAGACATAAATCGAGATAACACAGCCCGTTGAGCAAACTTAGTTGCTAGAACTGGATCTTGGGCTGTAGTAGCTGATGGGACAACTACGGGGTATGTTGCAGGATTAGCTACTACAGTTCCGCAAGCACCCAGTGCAGTTTCACCGCTATTAGCGTCATAGATGCTGTCAAAGCAAGTAGTGTCTGCAGAGCCTCCACCAAGTACAGTAGGGAACTTGATTGACTCGATTTCTGCGGTAATCGGAGTGGTTGCAGTGTGAGTCCAGTAATTAGCTGAGTTACATCCAAGTGCATTACATGAAGCAACGTTGATGATGTACATGGTGCTTGGAGTAACAGTTAAGTTAGTGTAAGCCTGAGCTACAACTACGCTCTTCTTAGTTGAAGTAATTGGTTGGCCATTTTGGTCAGACTTCCAATATGTAACCTCGTATCCATATAGGGGGAGGTTTCCAGTGCCAGAAGCTGGCACCCAAGCAACTGAAATCTCAGTATCCGAGATAGTCTCAGAGGATACTGCCAGTGGTGCACTAGGGATGCTACGAGCACCCACAGTATTAGAGGCATCTGACACTCCACCAATACCTGACAGCAGATTAGTTGTTACGGTGAAATTGAAGCTTCCAGTGTATCCAAGAGTGGAAGCAGGGAAAGTACACTGGTTAGCCGTAGCACCACGCACAATACAAGTCTTACCGTTGTTGGCAGTGACAGTGTATCCAGTGATATTTAAACGGTTCGTAGGAACCTTCCAGCCGACCTTGTAGCCAAGATCAACTCGATAGTAGGCACTTACGTCTGCAACTGCCTGAGAGCCCGTGGCAGCCTGTGCTGGAGCCCCAGCTAGGGCAATGCCAGTAGATAGTGAAATTGCAGCTAGAGCTGCAGTTAGCTTGTTCATTTGAGATCCTTTCATCTCGTCACGAGAAAGAATCTATACCACAAAACTTAATTTGTCAAGTTAATTTCTAAAAATCTTTTCTGCGGTCTGGACCGTCAAAATCGTCGTCTTCATCACGGTCTAGAGCATCATTTAACATGTTTGCGACATTTTCGACTATCTCTTCGAAGGAGTCGTTGATACGCATGATTTGTCGGTCTCGCATGAAGACCTCCATCATTTCAGCTTTGTAGATTAGCTTGACCAGTTTCTTTTGGTCACGCTCACTCAAGTTCTTAAATAATGGGTTATTTAGGACCATAAGCTTAATGTCATATAAATGGCGCTGCTGCTGGAGCTTGCGCATCTGGCGCTCAGTGGCTCGAATGCTGCTCATGTTCCTCTATCTTTTCGGTTATGTTGTAACAGTTTACATCAACACGTATCAAATAGTTTAGCCCATAAGGCTCTAGATAGACAACACTAGGGGTCATAGACTTCTCGACATACCTAATAATTCCATTAAGGCAGGGAGGGTCTGACCAAAATTTGGGTGCAGCAAAGTGCACATAGGTGTCTAATAAATCGGGGACGTCATTTGCAGTAAAGGGTGTCCCCACGAGGACTCCCTATAAATACTTACGCTGAAGCTTTGCGGCAAACTCAGATACCCATTGCTTGGTTGGGCCCTCTAAATCTTCGCCACTTTCAATAGCGCCTTCTAGTTCATGTAGAACTTCACCAATTCCAGCTTTAAAGCCTTCATCCCATTTCTTCTGCTCTTCAGCTTGGCTAGCAAACATAGGCGGGTGGTATGTCATAGATAACTCCTAATAGAAACCTACGACAATTTTATCAGTGACTATTTTTCTTGATTTCTTCGCCAAGGTAACATCGTTAGTAAGCTCTTATAGCTATCCCACATAAAATATTCATTATCAGGTATGCTATAGTTCACAATTTCACGACGAACTAGCCAATTAAGGACCTCTTCACGGCCCTCTTGACGAAACTTTTCAGCTTCTTCTTCACTCACTTGGCCATTTTTCGTCAATTACCATCATTGCAATTATGCTATAGTTCGCAAGATCTAGGAATGAATCACGCAAACTCTCGTTTTCAGGGGTGGCACCATTGTCAATCAGGTGATTAATTCGTGCAAGCTTGTCATGCATGCGGACTCTAAGACCGTTTAGTGGTCCACCTGGAGAGCGAGCAATGTTGAATGGTCCGTAGTCCATCTGCTTCTTAACAAGAACTTGGTAAGTCTCGCTATAGAACGGCTTAGATACTTCTTTGAATTCTTCGATATCCATCTACTTTTTTCTCCCTAGGATCTCATTTACCAAGTCTTTTGCACTCTTCTTATCTTCGTCTGGAAGTGCACCATACTTATGGAGGATGTGCAACAATATAGAAGCATACAGGATTTCATCCATAAAAGCTATTCCAGGAAACCAGTCAAATGGATCAGGAAGCAATATCAGGGCTATCAAAATCCAGGTAGCAGTTTTAACCAATAGAGGCGATCTCTCATACTGAGCAATATATGGCTCAGCTATTAGTTTCGCCCTCTTCCGTAATGTCAAGTTCAATCCCATCGACTTCTAATTTGAGCATAGCGCATTCGTAGCAAACATGCCAAAGAACGTCATTCTTTTCTCCTCGTAGCTCCGTTAAATAGAAGCCATTTGCCATTGCAACTTCCGTCTCGAAATCCTTGTGGTTTTTGCAAGTAGCACACTGAAACATCTTAGTGTAGGAAAAGTCTTCAGTTATCTTATCTAACTCTACCCTAAAAGTTACGCCGTTGTAGTTAGATTCAAACTCTAAAGCTGCAGCCATCCCATAACCATCTGCATATGCTTCGTTATACAGTTCTTCCTCTTCAGAAGTAGCTGCTCTAAACTTAGTGGTGTTATTTCCAGAATTGTATTCGGAAACTTCGTGCGGTTCTAGCCAAACCCAGTCAACATACTTACACTCGTCTAAGGGTTCGTAATACTCAAATCTGTACAGATTCCTGTTATTCTTCTCCATAGAGGTTAGCTTCCCTAATAGTATGGATAGCATATCTGACACCATCAATCCAATCTAAATTTGGATCATCGCCAGCCTCTTTAAGGTGGTTTGCCACATCTTCTTGAAGTAGCTCAATTAGAGCAGCGCGAGCCTTAAATTCTCCGTCTCGGATAAATCCTTCAATGATTATTCTTTGAATAGCTGAAATATCTTCATCAGAAATTTCTATCTTTTCATACCCGTCTTCGTAGCTCATACTACCCTTCTACACAACACCCATCACAACCATGAGTCTTGTCTATAGTTATGTCATCTGGATCTGGATGACCTATACCATGAGGACACATTCGTTCCATCATATGCCTGTCAGTTCTCCATCTCTGTGGAAAGCCTAACATAATATGATTTGATGGATTATGTAGCGGGCAGTTTCTGTGTTCACACTGGAACTCCCTATGAACTTTAACAATTACATGATTGTAATCATCTATCCAAGTAGTTTCATCGAGCTGTTCGCAAGGCACGATAACCCCTAATCAAAGTAGTAGTTTATAAATCCAGTTCCGTCGCAGTCAGGCTCGTCGCAACCCTCAACCCCATCATCTTCTCCATCTGGATTACATTTAGGGCAAGGGAGGTAGGCACTAGCATTGATGCTCTCATAGTGATTATCTGGATCGCCCTCCCATGCCTCTGAAGCAATATACCAGCCAAAAGTATCCCAGCAGCAGCTGTTTTTGAAAAGACTTGCTCCAGCAGATACCTGCTCATCCTCACACGTTGAGTGATTAGTCCATACCAAGTGCGGGTCCATTTTCTGAACCTTCTCCCAGTTTTCATCAGAGAACTCTATAAATTCTTTGATTCCATAATCCTCATACCATTCATTCCACATGGTTTGGTAATCTTCAGAAGTTAATTCCCAATCAGCCATTCTTGCTCCATTCTCTGATTTCCAATTTATAGCCTAGTGCTAAGTTGATCTCTTCACATGTTCTTTGGAGATCTTCTAAGTTTTCACTATAGAAAATCGGAGTTCTATCAGAGAATATGGCCCACATACTATTCGCCGTTTGATTTATCTCTAAAGTTTTCTGGAGGCCAAACTTGAACTGATTCACCGTCAATGATTTCCATAACGGTAGTTCTATCTTTAATCAAGTCCCACATCTCTGCAGCAAAGTTGTCCATTTCGCGAAGTTCATCCTCGCTGGGATTGTACTTCATCGCCTTTCTGTGCCACTCTGTCATCACCTGGAGTGCTTCGTCCACCGTCTCGAAGTAATGGTTTCTCTCTCCGAAGTTGGGGTAGGACGGGGTATTCGAAGCAACTACAT
>JACCDO010008246.1_pt1 | contig 12214 bp, 12 predicted proteins | sample 7446101 | NCBI WGS metagenome assembly JACCDO01 (sample SAMN15323440, study PRJNA562643) | freshwater metagenome | isolation source: river surface water | place: USA:Blue River Watershed | collected 2017-08-16 | reverse complement strand
TTTGGAAATGATTTTAATGAGAGATTAAGAATGAGTCAAGATGATATTTATGAATATATTAAAACATATAAGACGATTGAAGAGACATTAGATTATCTTCAAACATCAAGAATTTGTAATATTAAAAATTTTGATAAATTTAAAGAAAGATGTATTAATACACGAAATATCTTCTATAGAAGAACCCCTGAATATATGATTGAATTAGCTAAAAGTAAATTAGGATTTAGAAAAGATTCAATTGAAGAACTAAGAAGAAAAATTCAATCAACTTATCAACATATTTATGATATTGTAGAAATGCAAAGAACTTCTGCAATTTTTAGTAGTTCTGATAATTATGAGGAAGTACGAAGTATTAGTAGTCTAACTCCTTCAAATTCAGATGATTCATCTGAAGAATTAAAAACTCCTGATTCTTCTGATATTGAAGATAGTTCATTTGATGATAAAACTCAAAAGAGTTTGAGTATTAAAAGACCTCAACTTTTCAGAAATCTTAGAGAGAGAAAGAAAAGACCCAAAGAGGAAGAGATTGATTTATCAACAATTAATAAATTTAATCTTCTTTCATGTGATGATGACGATGATTAATAAAATATTTTTTTAATATTTTTTACAATTTTTAGATAATATTTTTATAATTTTTTTTATAATATAATTAGAATATATTTATTCTAATCTAAAGTGATTTTCAACAAAATCATATAATTCTTGAGTGATTCTTTTTCTTCCTGAACCATCTTTAGGATAAATAAAATGAATAAACTGATAAAAAATCTCATAATCTTCATTATTTAAATACATAAATTTACTCTTTTTATCTAAGTATTTTTTAATAATATTTTCAATATTATGACACATTAATCGCATCTTGTCGTCTAATCTTAATCTCATTGATAAATCAACGATGGGTTTAAGTTTTTCTCCAATACTAATCCAATGTTCTTCTGTTTGTCTCTTAATCTCTTCCATTCTTTTTCTATTATTCTCTTCTTCCTGTCTCTTTTTCTCTTCAATAATTTGTTCTTTTGTTAAAGAATTATTATCTACAACTGTTCTATTCGAAACAAAACTAGGTCCACCTAGCAATGTCTCCCTAATAACCGCATCTGGAGCTCTTACTCCATCTTCATCATCTCCAACAAAATTATTTGTTGTTGTTGTATGATTAGTATTAGTTCTATTAATTTGTTGTTGAGCTTCAAATATAGCTAATTCTTCTTGCATATATTGTTCCCAAGGAAAATCATCATCATGTTGAGCAAATTCTGCCATTTTTTGATATTTACGTTATTAAAATAAATAAATTTTAATATAGATAATAATAAATAAGTTATAAATAGATATTTTTTCATTTTTTTTTATTTTTAAATAAATAAAAAAGTGTTTTAAATTAGAGATAATGATAAATACATTAGCAATAGGAGGGAAAGTGATATCAGAATCACTTTTATCATTATATCCTGTTTTTGTTAAAAATATAGGATTAAATATTAATATACAATTATGGACAAGATTAATAATATATTTTATAATATCATTATTTTTATGTAATTTTACTTTTATTAAAGAACATTTATTCTCTTTTATGGGATTATTATTAGGTATTACTAATTTAATCCATATTTATTCATCTTATAAAGGTTTTCAACTTTTGGAATCTGGTATAGCTTATACTTTATTCTACACTTATCCTATTATTATTTTATTATTATCTGGTAAACGTTTTCATTGGTCTATTATTTTAGCTTTTATAGGTACTATTTTATTATTATCTGAACAACTTAAAGATAATAAGACCAAAAGGATAAAGAGTACCAAGAAAGATGATCAAAAAGAAGATAAATATGAAGGTTTTGTTATGATATTAATAGCTGCTTTAACTGAAGCTTTTATTTATTTTCAAGTTAGAAATATACCAACAAAAAATAATTGGAATCATTTATTTATAGCTTATTTTATTGGTGCTCTTTTTATGTCTATTTACATATTCTTTTATTATAAAGAAGAAAATAAAGATTATATTAATAATAATAATAATATCAATAATTCATTAGAAGCTTTTGAAAATAATAATAATAATAATAATAAATCAATATTTGATTTAATTAAAAACAAAGAAAAATTAAATAGAATTGGTATTGCTTTATTAATAAATGGTGTTATTGGTAGTATTGGATACTTCTTAAGATTTTATGCAGCCACTAGATTAGAACCTTTAGTATATGCTTCATTATCATATATCGGTATATTTATGTCGTTTGTTTATGGTATAATATTTAATAAAGAATCATTCACTTTAATTAAATTAATCGGTTCAATTCTAATTTTCATAAGTTATTATTTTATGAAAAAATATATTTGAGAAAAATATTATTTTTAATTTTAAATTAAAAATTATCATTTGAAAAATATATTGATGAATATATTTGAAAAATATCATTTTTAATTTTTTATTAAAAATTATCATTTGAGAAAAATATTATTTTTAATTTTATTTTTGCCACAACTTTGTTGTATTGGCTACCGCTTTAGCGGGTATTCATTTTTTCTAACATTTGTTCAACTTGTCTTTTAACACTCTTTCTTTGTTGAGGATTATTTGGTATATTTTGTTGTCTCATGATTTGATCTACTAACATATTAACATCAACATTTTTACTGTCACTCATAGCATTTACCATCGGATTCTTTTTAAGTTGGTCAATTTGTTTTTGTTCATTAAATTGTTTACCACGACGCATATCTTCTTTCTCGCGAATTTTTGCTCTAAGTTTTGCTCTCATCTCTTCTTTCGATAATTGTTCTTTATTAGAGTCATTTTGTTGTTGATTAGGAAGATGATTAGTGAATTGTTGTTGCATCATACTCTGGAGTTGATTTTGTAGTTGAGGATTCTCTCCTAAATTCATTAATTCTTTAAAATCAAAAGAACTCTTGACTGTATTATTCTTATTCGGGTCTTCACTCATTTTAATTTATATTAAATATATATTTTTTTATATTTATTTTTCTTTAAGTTTAATTTATTAAATATTATTTAATTATTTTTTCTAATTAATTCACTTCTGAATTGAATTTGAGAATTAGTAGCTAATTCATCTTCATTTCTCATTTGTAAACATGGAAAAATTGACCTTATTTTTTCTTTTTGAATATCATTTAATTTTTGTTGTACAGGGTATTGTATTCTATATTGAACATATAAATCTCCATTTTGATTCTTTAAATTTAATTCTTTATTAGGCATTCCTTTTCCTATTATTCTTCTCATTGTGTTTGGTTCAATAATACCATTTTCATAATATTTTATTTCTTCGCCATTTATATGCATAAAATCTATTGTATAACCTATTAAAGAATCTCCTAATAAAATATCAACAGTATAAATTAAATCATTATCTTTTCTTTCAAATTTATCATGTTTAATCTCTTTTATTAAAAATATCATATCACCTCTCTCACAATCTTCTTCATCCATACCCTGATTTTCAAAAATTATTTTATCTCCATCTTTCGTTCCTGGTAAAATATCTACTATAAATACTTTATCAATTAAATTCATTTTATTTCCTAAACATTGTTGACACTTTGATGATACTATTTGTCCTTTTCCACCACATTGTTGACATGATTGTTGAATTTTTTGTATAAATCCTGGACCCAATTGTTTAACATGAAAAATCATACCTTTACCTTCACATGCACTACAAGAAAGTAAATTTCCACCTTTACCATGACAACCATGACAATTTTCAAGAATTTTAGTTGTTATTTTCTTTTTTCCACCAATATATAAATCTTTTAGAGGGAAAGGGAGTGTGTCAATTTTAGTATTTGCTTTTCTTTTTGGTTTATTTTGAGGATTTCTTTGATTCATAAAAGGATGATTAAATCCCGGAAAAACACCAGGATTTTGTTGTTGTTGATTAAAAAACATATTAAATATATCATTTGGATTTGTAAAATTTTGTTGGAAAGAGAATGAATGTCCGTGATTATTATTTTCAGAAGTTCTATCTTTGAATAAAGGTTCTGAATTCATAAAATCATATTCTTTTTTTTTCTCTGGGTCACTTAGTACTTGATAAGCTTCTGATATCTCTTTGAATTTCTTTTCTGCTTCCTCTTTATTATTAGGATTTTTGTCAGGATGCCATTTAAATGCGAGAGTTTTGTAGGACTTCTTTATTTCATCAGGTTCAGCGTCTTTAGATACTTCTAGAATATTATAATAATTTGGTGTATTTTCCATTTTATATTTTTATTTGTAATATTATTTTAATATTTATTTATATTTATATTTTATATTAGTTTTTTAAACTATTTTTTTATATAAGAAAAAATATATATATTTTTATTTTAACTTAATAAAAAAAAATATTAATTAATTTTAGAAAAATGAAAAAAAGTTCACAAAAAAAAATAGGTAGTGGTCTTTGTATGTCTGTTCCTAAAAAAAATGGTACAACTGAACAAGTTTGTTCTGAAAATAATACTAATACTAATAATTTAAATTTTGAAGAAGTAGCTAAAACAGGTATAAAAAAAAATGCTAATAATACAACTGTAAGAGAATGGTTTAGGGGTTTAACTTCTAATGAAAGAAGTAGAATACAAAATAATAGTTCTGTTATATCTAAATTTATAAATTCAAACCCTAATTATAGCACAAATAAATTAGTGGTTGAAGGAATATTCAATAGAATAAAAATACCACCACCTCCACCTCCAAGAACTGTAATACCACCACCACCACCTGCAAATATAAAAAATAAAAGTAAATTTATTGAAGTTTATCATGAATATTTAAAATTACCTGAAAATCAAAAAAATAAGAGTACAAATAAATCAACAAGAAATAAATTTAAAAAATATTTAGGACCAAGAATTACAGAATCTCATTTTTATCTATTCTGGCCTTTAAATGGACCTCCTCCACCACCTCCTCCTATAACTAATGGACAAGGTAGTTTAAATAGAACACCTTCACCACCTCCTCCTATAACTAATGGACAAGGTAGTTTAAATAGAACACCTTCACCACCTCCACAAAAAAGAAAAGTAAAAAAACAAGAATTCATTAATTGGGTTCAAAATCAAAATATAACAGGAAAAAATGCTCAAAATATTAAAAGAAATTTTAATAATTCAAATAGAGAAGTAAATTATTCAAATGTAAGAGAATATTTAAATTCAATATCTCCTCCTAAACCAAAACCAAAAATCTCAGGTCCTCCACAATTTTCTCTTAATTCAGCAAGTTTAGGTTCTTTAAGACAAGGACTTAGAAGTGTAAAATCTTCAAGAAATCAACAAACAACTGAACCATCATCAGCAAATCCATTTGGAGTAACTCTTAAAAAAACAGGAAGAAGAACAAATTTAAATTACGGAAATATTTAAATAATAATATTATAGTATTTTTTTATAATATATATATATTAGAAATAAATATATATATATGCCAACTTTACAATCAAATAAAAATAAATTAAATAATATAACAAAATATAATGATATGAGAAATAAATTAATATCTTTAATAGAAGATAAAATACCAAAAAAATCAAATGGTGTTACACCTGATTTTTCATTTACAACAAGGTTAGGAAGATTAATGATTAATAAAAATAATAATATTATAATAAAATATTTTGGAATAAATAATATTGAAGAATTAATTGCAAAATATAATGAATTAAAAAATGAAATATTAGCTTTTACTCTTCAAACATATAATAATCATGAAGAAAATCAACAAAGACAAAATCAACAAATAAATAACAATATTTTAAGACAAATTGAAAATCTACGTAAAAATTCAGAAAGAAATATGAAAATAGCAATTAATGCAAGACAAGAATCAGAAACATTAAAATTAATTATTGAAAATCCTCAAAATTATCAAAATTTAAATTTAAATAATATTGTAAAACAAAAAAATAAAATTAATAAAATTTCTAGAGATATGTTACAAAGAGCTCATCAAATGCGTTTACAAATTATAGAACTAGAAAAACTCCTTCAATCATCTTATGGAGGAGTTAAAAAAAATAAAATAAAAAATTAATATGTTAAATATGTTTTTCATTTTATAGAGTCATGGAAAACGATTATTAAGTGATTGCGCTTAGTGATTTATTTATTCTTCTTCCTCTTCATTATCCTTCTCCTTATTCAAATCAAATGGATATAATCCATCCACTAAACCCTTCTCTAAACACTTCTCATAATCCCACCATAAATCATGTTTAAGAATCTCTTTAAGTTCTTTCTTAGGGATATTACAATGTTCTTTGTAAATACTACGGATTTTCTTCATCAAGGCTTTAAGATTAATATATTCATCCTCAATTTCCGCCATCTTACCCCAGAATCCACTAGAAAGTTGATGTATAAGTAAATAGGCAGATGGACGCATAAATCTCTTTGTACCTACTACACTAATAAGTGTTCCTGCACTTGCAATAGCACCTTCACAAATTGTATATACTGGTACTTTACAAGCTTTAATTGTATCAATACATGAAAGTGCGGCATGAACGGAACCTCCGTAGCTATTAATATGAAGATAAATAGGAATTGGGTCAATACCATAAGTAATAGCTCCAATGAGATTCTCTTCTTCAACTTCATTAATTAACATATTCAATGTGAAAATGGAGTCACGAGATACTTCTGAATAAAAGTAAATATGATTTCCTTTGCGTTCAATTGAAGTAGCATCTACATCAGCGTCAAGTTTAGGAAATTTGATATCTTCACCTTCATCATCACTCTCTTCGGAACGTTTGCGTTTTTTATCAATCTTTTCCTTTTTATCTTTCTTATCCTTCTTCTTTTCTTTTTTAAAACTAAAATCCCAACATTTAGTTTTACTGAATTGATTTTTCTTTCCAAATCTATCTGCAATCATTTTTATTCTTTTCTTATTTATTTATTTTTTCATTTTTCTTTAAACTCAAATAATATTGTAAATATTTATTTAATTTATAAATATTAAATAATTGAACTTAAAGAAAATAATAATCTTATAAAATTTTAGAATATAGATATGAATAATCAAAGAAGAAAAGAAGTAGAAAGTCATTTGACTAATTTTTTGACTAAAGAATTATTAAGAAGAAAACGTGAAAATAACATGGAAGGTCATTTGTCTATTCTTTTGTTTTCAAATAATGAATATGAAAATCAAGAAAAAAAAAGACAAAGAGAGGAGAGAATTAAAAAAAAAATATCAGATAAAATTAATATTTTTATTGAATATTTATTATCAATAAATAATATAAATGCAATGGAATCTTCAATTGAAGAATTTAAGAAAATAAATATAAATATTTTGGGTACTCTTGATGGTACTCTTGATAAACGAATTTTACCATTAGCAATAACTTTATTATTAAATAGAATAATAGATAGAAAAAAAGAATTTTCTTTGAAAAAAATAATTGATTTGTCAAATATTTTATTTTTTACTTTAATTTATAGATCTAATTATTATCAAATAAAAACTTATGAAAATAGTTCACAAGGATATAATTTACATAATTTTAATTTAATACCAACTAATAAAGATATATGTTATCAAGATAGATTATTAGAATTTTTATTAATAAATCAACCTTCATTTTATAGAAGTAATCCTTCAAATATAATAGATATAGATGTTGAAAAAAATGAAAGAAAATTTAAATTAATATTTAATTTACCAGTAGTTATAAGATTTAACGGTATTAAAACATTATCTCCAGCAATAGATTTAGGTGGAATAAGTCAAATTTTTTTTGAACAAATACAAGATGAATTAAATAAAATTAATTTTTTAAGAGGAAATATAAATTATATAAAAAAATCATATAATAATTATCCTTTAAAAATAAAAATAGAAGATGGTAGTTCAATTAATATAATTGAAAAAATTATAAATTTGAATAAAAATAAAAATATTCTTTCAAGTATAAAAATGAAGAACATATATCAAATTATGCATATTATTAATACTATATTTTTGTGTTCTATGTCAATATTTAATTCAACAAATAGAAAAAAATTCTTTATAAAAATATCTGAAAATAGTGATTTTTATAAATTTATTATGTATTATTATTTTAAAAAAATCCCAAAAAAAATACCTCGAATTAATTTAATTGGATTAACTCAAAAAGAATATGAAAGTTTATTTGCATTCTTTTTAATTAATCATGATTCAAATGATGAAATGTCAAAATTATTAAATAATGAACAAAGAAGATATATTTTAGAAGGTAATTCAAATTCAAATATACCGAACTATATTGATATGATAAAAGAAGTGTCGAATATACCATTTTTTTCCGACTATATATTAGATACAATATTGGAATTTTATGGTTATTCTTCCATTGAAACATTTATAAATTATCATATGACTTCAGAAAATGTATCTATTGAAAATAAAGATTTAGTAAAAAATAATATAAATATTTTATTAAATTTTATAAATCAAAGTAATCAGAAAAAAAATAAAATTAAAGCTGCATTTGATAGATTTATCGATTTATTAAATCAAAAAGAACTAGATATTTTTTGTAGTTATATATCGGGTACTAAAAAATTAACAAATTATAATATTAATATTTATGATATTGATCCGAATGTTGTTCAAACTAATTCTTCTGGAAGAACTTTATTTACTAGACCTTTTGCTAGTCATACATGTTTTAATACATTAGATTTAAATATAAATATATCAGCAGCCAGAAATAATACAGAATTAGAAGAATTAGTATTTAATTTTTTATCTAGACCTAAATCAGTTAATAATGGTAATTCTGAAATTCGTTATCAATTAATTTATGCTTTTAGTAAATCAGAAAATTTTGGTATCGCTTAAAATTTTATATTTTTTTTTATTAAATAATTTTTAAACAATTAAAAACTAAAAATATTATTTAAAAATTCAACTTAAAAAAAATTCGTAAAAACAAAACAGAATTATAAAAATTATTTTAAAAGATGAATATAGCAACGAAAAGAATACTTAAAGAATATAAAGATTTAGAAAATTCAAAGAAGTTATTAAATGATAGTGGTGTATATTTTCATTATGATGAAAGTAACATAAAAAAAATGTACGCTATGATTGTCGGTCCAGAAGATACACCTTATGCTTATGGATATTATTTTTTTGAATTTGATTTTCCTGATAATTATCCTATGTCTCCTCCTGTAGCGAAATATTGTACTCAAGGTAAAATTATGGATAAACAAAATAATAGAAAATCAGTAAGATTTAATCCTAATCTATATGTTTGTGGAAAAGTTTGTTTATCAATGTTAAATACTTGGCAAGGTCCAGGGTGGATGCCAACTAATACAATAACAAATGTATTAGTAGCGATTCAGGGATTAGTATTAAATGATAATCCATTGGAGAATGAACCGGGTTTTGAAGATTTAAAAGGAGACGATAGAAAGAAGTATATGACATATAATAATATAATAGAATATGCTAATTGGACAATATCAATAAAGGAAATGATAGAAAATACTCCAAATAAGTTTGTACATTTTAAAAAAGATATGATTGATAATCTTCATAAAAATTATGAAAAAATAATATCAAAAATAGAAAAAAAGAAAGAAGAATTTGGAACGAGTCAAATTGAAGTACATAATTCAGCTTATGGTATGTTATGTTTTATGGATTTTGATGTTGTTTTATCTAATTTAATTGAACTTAAAGGAAAGAATCCATTAGAATCATAAAAATTAAAAATCTTGATATGAATCAGAATCAATATCAACTATAGAACCATTATTTTTTTTATAAGAATTATATATATCGGGAGATATATAATGTATAATTGAATTTTTATTTTCTAAAAGTTTATGAGTTTGAATAAATATATCTAGATTTTCTTTAGGTATTTGGTTGATATTGATTGGTATTTTTTTAGAACCATTAAAAATAGAAATAAAGTTAGTAATATAAATTTTAATACCAACTGGAAGAACTGATTCAACTGAAAATCCTTGTCTTTGAATAGTATCATAATTAATAATTGAAACTTTATTATTATTTTTATTTTTATTATAATTTTGGATTAATTCTAAAATAGTATGTCTATCATCACCAATAACATGAGGAGGAACTAATTGATAAATATCAGTTATATTATCACCATTTATATTAATTCTATAATTTTTTCCATTAATAAAATCTGCCATAATTATTTTTTCAAATTTATCAAGAAGAATGTCACGAATCATCTCAAATTGACGAATATTAGTAATATCAACAAAAACATCATTAGGAGTGTGACGTTGAAGAGGACGAAGAATAAGAGGATAATTATAGGGATTAATTCTTAAGTAATTTAATTTGTCAATAATAACATAATTAGGTGAAGGTATATTATTAAGTTTAAGAACATCAATAATTTGGGGTAAAGATTTTATTTTTTTAATAGTTATACTATTTTCTTTAATTTTAATATTATTATTTTTATTATTAATATATAATTTATTTGATTCTAAAGTGACCTTATTATCGAAATTTTCAGTAAAATGAAATTGGAATCTTTTAGAAATTGATTTATTTAATAAATTATTATTAAAAATTAAAAATATTATTAAAATTAAGATTAAAGTGATTATAATAGGATATTTTATCATTTTAGCTCTTTGTTTATTATTTAATACTATATTGAATTTAGAAATTTATTATTTATTTTTTATTTTTTTATTTTTAATTAATAATTTTAAGGTTCTAATAAAAAAAATGATTAATATTATATTAACATTAAAAAAGATATGATAATAAACAACTTAAAAAAAATAATATAAATAAATAGAGATATTAGTGAAACATTAAAAATGATTTTTTGTCCTAAATGCGAAAATAGATTAGTACCCACAGAAGAAAAAGATGAAAATGATAATGAAAAATTATTTAATTTATGTGAAAAATGTAATTTTAAAAGTGAATATAAAAACTCAGTAATTAATACAAGAATTTACAAAGGTAAAGTGACCGATAAGAGTAGTTCGTATATTAATCAATATACACGTCATGATGTATCTTTACCTAGAACAAATAAAAAAGATTGTCCTAATACAGAATGTATATCACAAACCGAAAAAGATAAACAAGAAGCTGTTTTCGTTATGGATCCAGTAACTCTTAAATTAACTTATATTTGTACGGCATGTGGTACTCAATGGAAATAATTAAAAAAGAAAAAAAGTGATTTTTTTAAATTTATAATTTTAAATGTGATTTAAAGAATAAAAAATAATATATATAAAAGTAGGAATCAAATATTTAAAAGATGAATAGTAATGAAGCGTATAATTCAATGAACGTCAATATGGAGTTCAATTTGGCTGAGAATATGGAAAGAATCGAAAATGAAATGAATAATAGTGATGCTTTTAATGAAAAAGATACAACTAAACAAAATGTTATTGATAATTCTGATTCAAAATTTTTAACTGATAAAAAGATTATTCAATCTATTGAAAGAACACAGAAAACTACAATCCCCTTTTTAACTAAATATGAAGAAGCAAGAATTATTGGTGTACGTATGCAACAATTAGCGAGTGGTGCAAAACCATGTGTAGATGTCACGGGATTAAAATCAATTGAAGAGATAGCATATGCAGAATTAAAGCAGAGAGCACTTCCTTTTATAGTAAAAAGACCTTTACCTAATGGTACAGTTGAATTTTGGAAATTAGAAGAATTTACTATTGTCTAAGAACCTTTTATTTTCTTTTTACAAAAGAAAATAAAACCTTCATGACTTTTGCAACGCAAAAGCATAATATTTCTTTTAGAAATATCATGAAAACAAAAGAAAACAAACTATAAAATTTAATTATAAATATCTTTTAATAAGATGCAAATATAATATATTTACGTCTACTTTCTTAGGATTTTCTTTTACGTTTAAACTTTATAAATATTTTTTTTGTTTTGTGATATTTATAAAAGAAATATTATGCTTTTGCGTTGCAAAAGTCATGAAGGTTCAAATAAAAGGTTCTTTAAATTGAATTAATTTTAATTTAATTATATTTAATTATTAAATTTTAATAAACGTAAATAAAAAAAAAAATGAATATTATTTAATTGTGAAATAAAGAGACTTAAAGAAGAATAAAGATTAATAATCAGAAGTATTAAAATCAGAAACAGAAAAAATGGAATCACAAACTGCTA
>JACCDO011869838.1_pt1 | contig 12215 bp, 13 predicted proteins | sample 7446101 | NCBI WGS metagenome assembly JACCDO01 (sample SAMN15323440, study PRJNA562643) | freshwater metagenome | isolation source: river surface water | place: USA:Blue River Watershed | collected 2017-08-16 | reverse complement strand
TACATACCAGCATCCATAGCAGAACCACCTTGAGTACCACCAATAGCTTGATCTACGGCAGCAGAACCACCTTGAGTACCTGCAATGGCTTGATCAGCAGCAGAACCACCTTGAGTACCTGCAATGGCTTGATCAGCAGCAGAACCACCTTGGGTACCTGCAATGGCTTGATCAGCAGCAGAACCACCTTGAGTGCCTGCAATAGCTTGATCTACGGTAGCAGAACCACCTTGAGTGCCTGCAATAGCTTGATCAACAGCAGAACCACCTTGGGTACCTGCAACAGATTGATCAGAAATAGAACCATCTTGTTGGATAGTAGCATCTGCTTGTGTTTGATTGTCCTTATCTTCATCACCACTACAAGAAAGAGCAATAGTGGTAGTAAGGGCAAGAATAATAGATAGAACTTTGATATTCATATATACCTCGTTTATGTTGTTAAGTTTATTCACTAAAATATGATATTAAAAAAACTTAGTTCTATTCAAAGAAAATATTAGAAATTCAGAAAAAACATTTCAAAATAAAAAACTATTTATGTAGGTTGGCATTAGTATCGTAGCACTTGTATCCTGCATACGCACTCGATAATGTTGCTAATCCACCAAGTATAAGTTGGGTTGTGGTTTCGTTTCGGCATGATTTATATTCAACATTACACTCTTTAAGTTCTATCTTTAAACGTGTAACTTCATTCATCAAACGGATAATTTCGGAATCTTTTTTTACAATAATGGACTCTAGTTTCTTTCTCTCCTCGGCTAAGAAAGGTAAAATCTCAAAATGTATATTGTTTTTCTGATCAACGATGAGATTGTTTGAAAGACTTGTTGCAGGATCGATACTTTGGACTTGTGTGTCACACTCTTGGGCATGGATTGTGCTTATACTAAGAAATGATAATAAATAAAAACGATAAAACATATAAAAACCCTTACTTTTGAATACATTTATCTATTATCTTTTATTTTTCCAAATATCAATAATTATTATATTAATTTGTGAATTCCAATAAAATTTCTTTGAGCAAATCTCGGTGTGTTGGCTCTAGAGTATTTCTGTTTTTCGTCCAAGCATATATTTCTTGGGCAAGTTGTACTGAAGCTTTTTCAATAACTTGTTGGAAAGGTGAGACGTGGTCGATTGATATACCGTTCGTTTCCAACTGACCAATAACAAAATCCATTCCTTTTATCTTTGTAAATTCTAGTAACAGAACATTGATAATATAACCAAGAAGAATAACGAATTTACCAATGGTTTTGTTTAGGAAAAAAGGGCTATCGATCTCTATGAAACCTATTGGCAGGACTCTCTTATCATAGTAACCAACAGCTGGATAGAAAGTGAAATTAGCGAAATCATCTAACTTACCTAGGTATGCTGAATGTGGACTATTTACTTTTTTACTGAATGAGAACATAGAATTTAACATGATAGTATGGATACCTAGGTAATCACTGATTATATCGAAATCTACCATCCTAACTAGTTCATTTAAATCATCAGCATCGCTATATGGTTGGACATCAAATCCGTCTCGGATTGCTTGACTTAGTGTTTTTTCTAATCTCTTGATGGCGTCTCGACTTGAAGGATTTGTTAATTTCTGTAATGCAAGAGCAAAAGTATCTGCAAAATCTTCATTACTATTAGTGAGGGCGTAATTGGACACGTGGTTATTATCAGCATCTAGGTGAACTTCTTTCTTTTGTACCGTATCAAAAGCCCAAACCTGATCTATCCATACTTTTCTAGCATTTCTAGGCATCAAGCCATGAATATGGTGTCCGATCTCATGTAAAAGAACATGAATATTATACTTACGGTATGTACGCTTCTCAACTTCTGAAAGACTGTTATACTCGTCAATTGAAATACACTCTTTTTCCATATCTTTTATTCTAAAATAAGAATCTAAGTGAATAGGACCTAAATATACATATAGCGTCCTAAAATTTTTACTATAAAACCCATCGACTAAATCAATGAATGCAGGTGTTTGAATATCAGATGAGTTTACTATTACGAATTTACTTATAGATTCATAAAGGATAGAATTGAGACCTTGGCTATCCATGATGCTGATTGCACCATCAAACATTTTTTTTATTTTATCTTTGTTCTCTTGTGTTGTAGTATCATCTTTATACATATACAAAATTTCAAGATGATTCATGTGAACAGTTATTTCTTTGAAATTTATTTTATCTATTGGCATAGGTTTCGCAGAAAACTTATAAGAAACATTCCCTTGTAGGTATCCATGAACTACATCTTCTTGTAGTATTTCTTGGAGCAGTTCGTTTTCTTTTTGAACCAATTCAGTTTCATTATTCTCATAAGCAGGATCTGATATGATATCGAAGTATTGTTTCATGCGAAATCTAAATAACTGTAAATCCCTAATAAAAGCCACGAATGCACTCTGAACATTATCAGAGTGTCTATAATAGTTTCTGTCAATTTCTTTTATTGTATATTCATTGAAATCTAGCAGAAAATCATATACAAGATTTTCATTCCAAACCCAATAGTACACTTGTGATATATTACCAAACATCATGTAATCAATATTGTGTAGCATATTAGCGAAATCAACAAAAGCTTCTCCTTCATGAATGAAGGCGTAATTAACAACTCTAGTTTCATACAGGGTATTAAGATTATGGATCGAATCTCTGAGACGTTCGATTTGGCTGTTTATTTTTGATAGGTAGGTAATATCTGGCTTTATACTCAGGAATGCACATTTATCCTTTAGAACATCCAATATGTCATAAGGAGCTTTTACTTGTCTAGAATCATAATAGGCTTGTAGGTCTTTTTTAAAATTGTCCATGAGACTATATTCTCGAAACCCTGAGAATATGTTGATGAATTCATTTGTGTCGATCATATCCAGCCAAGTGATCATTGGCTTTATAAAATTGGAATAGAGTCTCCAAATTTTATCTTGCATTGTACGAACATTACTCTGTTCTAGATATACCCCAGAGTACATTGGGGGAATATGACGCCTCTGGTTTGCGTATGAAACATATAACCATTGAATATCTGCAAATAACGGATCTTGACCAGATAACAGTTTATTTTTTTGTAAATTCCGACGTGATACATAACTTGGATCGAGCACAGTCAAACTATTTGTTTTATACTTGTGTGTTTCGTTTGGGTAATTTCGGAAGTAGTTCTGTAGTATTCGTATTTTATCTCTATTACTATTCATTTCTGTTAAAAACCTTTGAAAAAATTAAAACATATTCCTTATAATACGATAAAGTAATAAATATCACAAAAAACAATTAGCATAAGGAAACAAAAAATGGAAGAAAACAAAATGAACAAACCCTTATTGGCGTTTGGGATTGTGGGGCTAATTATATCGGTTCGAGTATTATACAATCTAAAGTTTGGAGAGAAAAAACTAACAGTTCAACAAAATGAAGATACATCCCAATCACTTGACGTGGACAACAATAGCACAATACAAGGAAAGCAATATCGTGTTAGTTAGAGCATGATAAATAAGGACATAAATCATGACCAAGAAAGCTAAAATAGACGAAATAAATAGTATATTTTTCAGGCTTGTGAATAAAGTTTGTCAATTATTTGATGGCGAATTTAATATTAGGCTAGAGCTGGATCATAGAGACAGATACCCAGAGGATCGTAATTTTGCGATGTCATCTAGAGAAGTGGTTTACCTATCTCCAAAGATACTGAAGTCCGATAAAAGTAGAATAGAGGCTTTACTTATGCATGAACTGGCTCATGTATACCTAATGAAGATGGGTCTATATGATCATACTGAATTACAAACTGACCAACTAGCTGAGATATTGTTTGACAAGAGAATATATTATGATGAACATGACATACAGACAACAAGAGTTGGTAAGTACCCTAGGCCCAGTTATCTGCCAAATAAGTAAAAAAAAGTAGAAATATATTGAATCAAATTATAAAATGATAAAAAATACATCAAATGAGGAGATCCAAGATGATGGTTAGTAACAAGAAATCAAACAATCAGAAAATCAACATAGAGACTGCTAGGCGTAATGGATTAGCGAAGATATCAAATGGTAAGATCAACTCTTATGATCCTGAAGTATTATTAGCAAGTAGTATTGATGATGATGATTTATCTAAGGCTTTTGACGAATTACAAAAAACTTACCTAAAGAACACTTCAAACCCAGCGGAAAATAAATGCTCTTTGATGAGACTGTTGCTTGCATACTTAAGAGCTGCCCATTGGTTACACTGGACATCTCACTGGCAAGTAAAAGGACCTACATCTTACGGTGATCATTTATTGCTAGAGAGATTATACACATCACTCACAGAGAGTATAGATACTCTAGCAGAAAAACTAGTGGGAGAGTTTGGTGGTGATGCTGTGAACCCTGTAGAACAATCATATTTCTTGATTGGTTTTGTGAATGAGATTGCAAAAACAGAAAAAGGACCAATTGACAGGGCTTATAGAATAGAGAAGAGCTTACAAATTATCTTGAAGAAGGTATATGAAAAGATCAAAGCGATTGGTAATTTAAGTTTAGGTCTTGATGATTTTATTATGGCTCTAGCGAATGATCACGATACCAATTTATATTTACTTAACCAAAGAATCCAAGGTGGAATCAGTAAGTGATGGCTAGCTAGGCTTGATTGGTTTGAATATCGAGGATATACTTAGATACAGCATCATTCATTGTTTTAGAGTTTTTGATATATTGTTGGATCAATTTACCATACATGGGCATGGAAATAGAAGAATCACTATCGTTTGAATCTTTGCTTCTATCTAAGTTGATCGCTTCTGGCATTGAGAGATTATAGAATACTATGCCTTGTTCTGTCATAAATTTCACAATAATATCATAAGCAGTAAATAATTGCCCTGTGGGGATATTGAGTACCTTACAAGCATTGATTACAAATTCAAGTCCAAAGCTATACTCACCTCGTTCAATCTTAGATACAGAAGATACGGATAGTCCAACAAGATTTGCGAAATCATTTTGTTTGATTCCTTTATGGATTCTTGTGATTTTTATGAGAATACCAATAATGGTATTATGGGTGGTAAAAGCATTTACATAGACCTTATCGTTCATTATTTCCTCACATTAAAAAAGTTTTTTTGTGATGGTTTTATAGCACTACAATGAACAATTTTCAAATTATATTATGAGATAGGCGTTTTTACTTGATTGAATAAATCTTAAATTAAAAAAGCCTAGTAACCCCAAACAAATTACTAGGCTTTAAAACTCTTCTCAACCCCACAAAAGGATCTCTTATACTATATGATTATCTTTAAGCGAAGTCAAATAAAAATCAAAAAAAATATTACAAAATATCAATATACTCTGGGGGTATTGAACCTATCTCGCTTATAATGAGAGCATGAGATACATTTGCATCATAGAACTTAGTAGATTTATATTTATCTAAGTTTAATCATGATATCGGATATCTTCGAGGTCTTTGAATAGTACATATTCATAACCAAAAGCTCTATAAGCACATCTAAAGCCATTCATAAGCTCTTGTGAGTACCTAGGAAACAAGTGTTCAGCCATGATACCCTTTTCGGTTTTGACATTGGTTACTGCATATACGCCTAGAGGTCTGTAGAATAGAGCGTCTTGGAAGAAATTACTTCTGACATTGATAGGATAGATAGCTACAGCAGAATCGCTTGCTTTGTTTTGGGTCTTTGCAGTACCGCAATTTCTCTTATGGCTACCTGCCAAAACGAACCCTCTCTTGTTTTTTAGGGTTTCATCAAGAGTAAGACCGATCATGATCGGAGAATCTGCATCATAACAAACTTTACCCTCGCCAATAGTAGAAGAGAGTATTGCCAAGATTTTTTGATCTGGGAGATACCCAAGTCTGAGGGTAATTACATATTGAGCATTTGCTTCATATAATCTATATTCTTTATCAGCGATATAGATTTTTTTGGTTCTATCAGCTTCTGCAATACCTTCTGCTGTAAAAAACTTATCACAATTAACCCCTTCAGGAGCTTTGAGTCGTTTATCAATATCAACAGGCTCTTCCTTTACAACAACTTCTTGATCCTTGATAGCAACTTCTTGGTCTTTGACAGGTACACCTTGGTCTGTGACAGTGACTGCTTGTTCCTTGGTAGTGGTAACTGGCTGGGTTGTAGTGGTAACTGGTTGTGTGGTGGTGGTAACTGTTTCATTGCTCTTAGAACAAGAGAACAAGAACAGAAAAATACTTAAAAGGTAAAATTTCATTCTGATTCCTTTTAGAAAAAATCTTGTTGTTTAGTTGGACAACAATCGGGCTGAGAAAATACCCCCTTAATCCTTAGTTTGTAGTTTTAGGAAAAGAGAGCAGACCCCATTATATCAGTTGCTGTTAATAAGTCAAATTTAATTGTAATTTTTTATTAGGTTGTTTTCTTATATGATTATCAGTGCACTAGGTAATATCTTAAAACAAAGTTAATTGCTTCCCAACAATCACACTCTCTGTCTTAGTTGTATTATTGTTTGAATCAAGAGTTACTTCAATTAGTCTTTCTTTACTAGCCCTAATCAAGAAATCAAGATCCATATCGAGATCTTGAATATCTGCACTCATCTCTTTAGCAAGACTTGCAACAATATCATCCAATTGATTGAATGTTAGTGTCTTATTATTGAATAAAAGTTGACTTAAAGTGTTATATTGATATATAGAGAAACTATCAATCACAACACTAGACAGACAAAAAATGCTTTTCACTACTTTACAAAAACACAGCAAACAAATACTAACCAACTATAACGCTACACCTTTCAAAGGTGATGGTAAAAAATACCACTTTGTGTATGTCATCCAAAACACTGTCAATCATATGCTCTACATCGGTAAAAGATCATCTAGGTCGTTGGATGATGGTTATCTAGGTAGCGGTAGGGAGATTAGATTAGCCAAGATAGAATTGGGTGAAGATGTATTCCAAAGAAAAGAATTGTCTTTTTTCCAAAATGCAGAAGAAGCCTTAGCGGCTGAGAATATGTTACTACGATCCCCTTGCATTCGGGCTGTAGCTGAATCTTTCTACAACTTACTAGGTTTTGCTTGGGATGTAGATACGATGCAACAAAAACAATCAAGTAAAAAGATGTTTGCACAACAAGATGGCATTCCTCAATATTTAGAAAAAAAAGATGATGTTGAATTATATTTCAATGAATCCCTAAAAATAGTATGTAATAGTTTTGTGGATGCGAAAAGTGTAAGATGGTATCGTGCGACAGACGTTTGGGTAAGATTTGGAAATAGGGAGAAAAACAAACAGCCACATGAGTTTGTTCGTAGAGATTTGACTAAAGTATTCATTTTATATCTAACAAATAATGCACACATGATTCCTAATTTAGTATCGAGAACTTTGCATCAAATAGAATTACCTCCAGAGATTTCTGCAAAAGTAAGCTATACGATTCTAGGAAAAATGGGGGGAACTTATTTCTGTCAGCCATTATTCCTAAAATATTGTGGTTTCCTATCATCAGATGTCGATGTTGCAATTTTGAGTGGTATAAATCTTCAGATCAAAGAATTACCTAAATCCCAGCTATCTCTTGATATTTAATTTTTCGCTCACAATTATATTAGGATCGTTTTTATTGGTATTTTTTCTTTGCGAGCTTTTCTTCTTCTGCTGCCATTTCTTCTTCTAAGGCAGTTACTAAATCTTGCCCATTTAGACTTATTAATCCACCAAATTGCCCAGCGCAATCAAATACTGCAAGTTTCAATTTCGCCGACATTGTCAAACAATAATCAAGAAATAAGTCGTAGGTAAAGAAATACTCAAAGCTTCTATCTTCTAATTCGTGTGCAAATACAAACATACTCTGCATTTCGGTATTCCATTTCAAACCTTGTGTTTGCTCTGGAGATAGTGCGTCTTTGTGCATGTGTTTGTATAATCCGACAATCATCTGTCTTGCTAATCTTTTACGAAGATATGCAGTAGGTGAGTTTTTAATTAACCCCCCAGTCAAAGATTTCCAAATGTGTGTAGCATTGTAGAACTTTCTACCATTGATCTGGTATACAAGTACTTTAATGCCTTCTTCTTTCCCACAGGGAAAAATCTCTTCTCTTACGAAAGTTACATTTATCATGGTTTTCACATTTTTGCTCATCTAGAGCTGTTTAGGATTTAGAATTCTGTGTCATCAAATAAGCTAGGTTGTAAAGCCAATGCTTTTGGTGTCTTGTTGGTTGCTTTTTCGGTTGGAAATTCGAGAGACATCTGTTCGCTAACAATCACACTTTCTGTTTTTTTTGTTTTTTGTTGTGCATCTAGACTTACCTCAATGAGCTTTTCTCTGTTTTTATTTAGCCCTATCAAGAAATCCAAATCAAAATCTGGGTCTTGTAGATCAGCACTCATGGCTTTAGCAAGATCAGCAACAATTTCATCCAGTTTTTCTATAGTCAAACTTTTGATCCCTTTTTTGAGCATCACTTCAAGTTTGTAGGTTAATCTTTGTTCGATCATCGTAACGAAACTATATGCATATTTTGTGAGAAAATTTCTAGCTGTGGCACCATCTGACACTTCCATCAATTCTCTGATCTCGGATGCTTTGTGCCCAAACAAATTTTTGTAGACTGTATTGTGACAAATACCATATTTTCCAGCTAAACTGAAATGCTTGAGAACATCTGTCAACTCTTCAGTTACTAGCTTACCGAATGCTCGCATCTTTTCACTTGGGAGTCGATTTAGTTTTTCTTGTGTTGCGACATCATATGTGATTTCTCTTGCTTTTTGTTTATCAGCATCAATCGCAATAATTGTGTCTGTTAAGATGTCAACTTGTTCACTTGCAGGTAGTTGAGAAAATTCTTGCATCTGATTGAAGAGATTGATGACTACCAATTCAAGGTCTTTGTCTAAGTACATTGCATATTTTGTATAAAGTGCTTTTTCAAAAAAGGTACCTAACTTAGTATTGCTGGGTGAATGGACAAAATGCTTTTCAATTTCAGCTGGAAGTCTTTTGTTTTTAGTTGCTGTCAAGTATGCATCAAGTTGAACATCGTCTGTAATATCGAATCCATCGAGCTTTGAGAGTCTGCTGTTAACCACGCTAACAGCAGAATTTAGATAAGCTTTGATCATAAATTTGCGAGTGTCATTGTCTAACAAGAAAATACTTGGCTTTTGGGTATCTCTATTTGAAATCATTTTCCAAGTGTTTGTAGCTTGATAAAAAGTTGAACCTGCAACTTTCATTGACTTTGCTTCGATTTCCATGCTCTTAAATGGAATTAGGATTGAATCACTCATATTGAGCTCCGTTTTTATTGAACCCTAAAAAAACAAACATACACAAAAAAATAACATTGACAAATAAAACATAGATTGATATTATGATTCTATGCTTACCTTTTACTGCGATTTTAGGTGGCTGTTTGAAAGCCTAGTGGGGGTAGTGAATCACTAGGCTTTTTTTATTCTGATGTTTGTATTTTAATACATATTTCACTTTGAATCAAATTTATCTAATTGAAATAAACATAAATCCCAAAACCAATTTCATGTATATCAAATTGGTTTCTACTAGTAATTGAGTACGAGTACCTCTTTGCTTTCGCCTCTTGTTGTATTATGGCTAGAATTTGAATAGTTTGCTTTAAGCTCAATAGTTCTATATTTTTTGATCCAATCTAAAAGTATTTCGTTTACTTTTCCTTTATGATGGGTTACATTTGATAGGGCAAAACGAATACCTTTATTGTGTATTTCATCTAAAAAAGCATATAGAGCTTCATCATCTTTGATTCCCCAGCCTTTAAATCCTCGGTTACCGTCATTATAAGAACCAGTTGTGATAAGATAAGGTGGATCACAATAAATCATATCTCTGTTATTCAAATGTGATATATCGAAATTATTAAAATCAGAAACTGAGAACAGGAAATTTGAAGCTTGAAGTTTTTGTACGAAAGCGATCAAATTGTTTTTCATTGGAAGCGAAAAACTACTATGGTTACGACCAAATGGATTATTATATTCATATTGGCTGTTGAATCTGAACTGGTAGTTGAAAGAATAGCAAGCCAAAACATACATATCCAAAGGGTTATGTGTTTGGTTATAAAACTTTCTAAAAGCGAGAAATCCACTTTCATTTGTCTTAGATAAGCCATATTCTTGTATTCGATTTTCAATATGTGAGAGTATATCTTGGATTGAGTATGATTGGAACGCTTGAAATAGTTCGATAATCTTACTATTGATATCATTACATATCACTTTATTGGCGTCGATATTGATTGCAACATTCACCCCACCAGAAAACAAATCAACAAAAGTATTTATTTCTTTTGGGAAGTATGGAAGGATCTGTGGTAATAGTTTATATTTTCCGCCAATATAGTTGAGTGGGCTTTTTAAATAATTGTTTTTCATAGGATTTTGTGAACTACCTTTATCATGGTTTAGATCGGTTTAGGGTTTAGAATTCTGTGTCATCAAATAAGCTAGGTTGTAAAGCCAATGCCTTTGGTGTCTTGTCGGCTATTTTTTTGGTTTTTTCTTTCTTGGGTAGTTCTACAATGTTCGTTTTGATTTGGGTTTTGTAATTATCATCTAGAGTTACATCGAACTGCTTAACTTGATTCGTCTTTGGGATTTTTTTATCTGCTATCAAGAAATCAATTTCATTAGAATATTTGAATAGGTCTGCAGCTGGTTGCTCACAGCATTGAATAACCAAAGTTTTCAAATCACTGATCGTTAAAATTCTTTTAGCTCGGATCAACCCATGAAGCTCTGATGCAATAGTAGCTTCTGCACGTTGCACAGCGAGCAAACAAGTTGATGTCAATGAGTCTCTTGGAGTGCCTGTATCTTGTTCAATCATTTCTCTCATTTTTTGTGCTCTATGATTGAATAATCCAAGATACATAGTATCAAACAGAGTGCTATAATACTCTTTAAAATACTTCTGTTCATCTTCCTTGCTCTCAAAAACTTTTTTCTCATTTTTGATAATTTGGAACACTAGTTCTTGCATTAATTTAGTTGTGAGTTTGCCTTGTACTCGTGCAAAATTCTTAACAGTATTATCTGCGATTAAACGTGCTTGTGCTAAATCTGCATCTTCATCTGATGTTATATTTTTGGTCTTTGCGTTTTCATCTACCAGATGTATGGTGGGGCGGATGTTTTCATTATTTCTCGTTGGATATTGTTCAGAAATGGTTTTCATCTCCTCTTGCAAAGTCATATCCAATAATGCATCTGCTTTTTTTTCTTGTGGAATGAGTTCGAGCCAACCATATTTTCTGAAAACTTCAATAACGACAGATTTGATTTGTGTGGACAATTGCATTGCATATTCAATGAAAATGGGCTCTGAAAGATATGTACCCCCACCTACACCTCTCTTTGTATAAACAAAAGGTTTCAAGATTTCTTCTGGCAAATTCTCTTTATGAGTACTCGTTAAATACTTACTAACTGCATCATTGTCTAAAACGTTACCGTCGGTAATGTTTAATAAGTCTTTGATTTGATTAGGTTTTTCACCAAAAACTGTTAATTCAGTATATTTTTGTAATATGTATTTACGGGTCGCATCTTTCAAAAAGAACTGTGGTAGCCTTTCTGATTCCCTCCCAGTTCCAAAAGTTTTGTATAGCTGAGTTGCATTGTAAAACTTTTTTCCATCCCTATAAACAATGTCAATGTTAGCATCTTTGCCACCATAGGATACGACAAAGTTAGAAATACTTGTGTCACTCATATTGAGCTCCATTTTTTCTGACCCCTGAAAAAAAACAAATAAACTACAATTTCCTATTGACAGATAAAACATAAGATGATATTTCTATTCCTATGTCAACCTTTGGCGGGTAGCATACTTGAAAGCCTAGTGGGGTTCGTAAAATCACTAGGCTTTTTTATTCTGATGAAAGCATTTTAGTATATATTGAGTTTATAATCAAATTTATTAGGATAAATAAATATAAAATTCAAAAAACTTACTTAATATTTGTTCTTAGTGTTATATGAAATATTATTTAGTTCTATGCCCATTATTGATCAATAATAAATCATCAGACAGATCAATATGTTTACCTACAGAATCATATGCGCATTGAAAAATATTCTTGATAGTTTCTTGGTTCATAATATCTAATGG
>JACCDO010041303.1_pt1 | contig 12216 bp, 11 predicted proteins | sample 7446101 | NCBI WGS metagenome assembly JACCDO01 (sample SAMN15323440, study PRJNA562643) | freshwater metagenome | isolation source: river surface water | place: USA:Blue River Watershed | collected 2017-08-16 | reverse complement strand
CGACGACATTGATGTGGTCATTAAATTAGATGATGAGAAAAAAAGTGACCTACAAAACATAAAAAAACTAGACGTTAATACAAACACAGGCAAGTTAGTCTCCATTGCAAGTTTAGCCGCGATTAAAGATGAGGCTGGACCTTCCACCCGTAAGCACTTTAATTACCGCCGTTCCATCACCATTACCGCTGATGTGGACCCTGGAATCATTACGTCACAAAAATTAAATAAGCTGGTACGAGAATTTGTAACGAAAGAAAAAGCTAATTTTCCAAACGTGACAGTGAATTTTGGTGGTGAAGAAGAAAATACAAAGGAATCACTGCAGTCGCTGGCTATCGCCTTACTGTTAGCTGTAGTCGGTATTTTTGCGACACTGGTATTTACCTTTAAGTCGTTTACTAAACCTGCACTAATTTTATCCTCTATTCCGTTAGGGCTAATCGGTGTATTTTATGCGTTCGCGTTAGATCAAAGACCACTCAGCTTTTTAGCTTTTATCGGAGTCATCGGGCTATCAGGTGTGGTTATCAATTCTGCAATTATCCTGGTTGACTATATTGAAGAACTGCGTCGTGAGCTATCTCACTCTTTGTCATTAACAGAAATTCTCGTCACTGCTTCGTCACGAAGGCTGCGCGCCGTATTAGCGACGGGTCTTACGACGGTTGTCGGACTTTTACCCACGGCCTTCAGCTTTGGTGGGTATGACCCCATCCTCGTACCAATGACCCTGGCGCTATCGTGGGGCATGATCGTCGGCACCGTACTTTCGCTGGTCTGGATTCCGGTGGGATATGTGTGGCTTGATGTAGCACGCAACGCGGTCATGGGAATATTTAAATTAAAATGACCCTGTACGTCTTTTAGCTAGGTTGGTAGTGATCGCCACCATCATTAAATCGCGAAGGTGGCGATTTGTTTCCCCTAGGGCTTGCAAAATAAGCCTGTAGTCTTCCATCGTGAAATGCCCGGCCCCGCCCTGGTTAATTTCAAGAAAGCAGGTTACACGCAGGTTTTCAAGGTAAACGAGTTTACTCTCGTAAAGCCGCTTCAGTGTCTCGATATCGAGGCCTGAGGCCTCGATGGGACGAAGGAGTTCCCCCATTATTTCTTTGTATGTCTCATAATCCGTCGCGCGGTCTTTGCGCATAGTAAGCTCCCGTCCTGTGAAGCATGATTCAATGACTAGGGTGCATTTCGGACGATTCTCGCTAAAACTTTATGCTCTAATCTCTTTTTATGATTGCATAAATGCTAAGGGGGGATACTATACCCTTTTGGTTCAGTGAGATAGCAGTCGGTAAAAAACGAAGGGATAGACCCCATGGGCATGACAAGTGGTGCGATGAGTGTAAGCCGCTTTCGAATTATAGGTGCACCAAAGAAATATAACCTTAATAAACTCAGTGAGTTAATTTCTCCCCACCAGGTGTGGGACTTAAACCTAGAAGGCAACGCCAAAGAGGAGCGGATTGGTTGGGTTAGGCCCCCATCTCTTGACCAAGTAGACCTTCCTCCCCACGCGTTTTGGGACATGAGTCAGTGCGAGGTCGACGGTGGCTTTCTCCTAAGGCTTCGACTTGAAAGACGGAGTGTCCCCGCTCAGCTCTTGCAACTACTCTACAAAGAGCGGTTTTTTGCGATATCCGAAGAAAAGGGGAAGGTGCCCCCTCCTAAGGAGCGCTCGGCTCTCAAAGAGGAGCTTAAGGCTAAGCTAATGGCCCGAGCACTTCCAACCCTAAGTTATATCGATGGTTTCTGGCGCACCGACGCCAACGAACTGGTTATTTTTACGAGCAGCAAAAAAGGGGCAAGTATCTTTGAAAAGCTTTTCATTACGACGTTTGCAAGTGGTTTAGGCTTTACCCTCGTAAAACTTGACCCCCCACTTTTAGCTATCACCTCTTCAGAATGGAACGATTCGAAGGTTGCAACAGATGCCCTAGGTCGGTTATCGTTAGCAACCCCTGTCGCCTTTGCGCAGCAGGCATACCCATAACACCGAGTTACGAAGGATGACGCGAAGTGAGTGTTGATAAGAATGAAACAGGTTCAGAAAACAAAGTAGCTCATGACCTTAACCACGACGAACACTCGTCGTCTGCTAGCTCATGGTCCGTTCAGGAAATTGGTGAAAAGCTTTTTGAGCTCCGTGATTATACGCCGATTCCCCTTATTGCATTAGTGCTATTCACCGCTGAGCCTACCGTTAAGTCTGCAACTCTAGGAACACTTCTCGTTGTGCTTGGAGAGCTTATTCGGGTGTATAGCGTTGCGTTTATTGGTTCGGTATCTCGTACCCGCAACACCAGCACCACGGGCGCAAACTTAATTAAAAGTGGCCCCTTTAGTTTAGTAAGAAATCCGCTTTATGTCGGAAATTTCATTATCACAACTGGGCTAGCTGTGTTTAGTGGTGTGGCGTGGGTTGTTCTTGTAACGATACTTCTATTCAGTTTTCAGTATTACTGTATCGTAAAACATGAAGAGGGTTTGCTCATTGGTAGGTTTGGTCCTGAATATGAAGCTTATATGAAAGAAGTTCCTGCTTGGATTCCCTCAAGACTGCCAAATTTAAATACCCTGGAATGGCCAGACACCTTTTCTCCCGCTCTCAAAAGCGAACGCCGTACACTACTTGCCATTGGATTTATGCTGCTTGCTTTATGCCTATTATCAGGTGGCAGCAAAGTTTAGACGGTGTGAGGTCAGGAGCAAAGAGAGAGGTGAAACCACTTTCGTTGCTCTCCTTTTAATCAAATATACAGAGATTAATCTAAATTGCGCACGAAGAGGGATTTTGATGGTTTCCTCGTTGGTCTTTGCTCTAATTTTTTAATAAGCTCACCCACCCCCTCCTCAGCTTTCCAATTAAATCCCGTCATTCCTAGCATCTCCCATATCGCTGGAAGTCTACGCATAGCGATGTGAGCTCGCTCAAGTGTTGGGCTAGCATTGAGGCCTGAACTGATAATATAAAGAGCTTTCCTCCCATTATGTTCGATGAGCAAAGCATCTAAATATAACCCCCAAAACCTATTGTCCACGGAATCCAACTTAAGACTACCTATAATGCTCGAAAGGCCCTGCGGTACGCCCCCCGTCACCACTGCCTCTAATAATCCCCAAGCCAAATCAATGTGGTGCGATTCTTTAGTTAAAGACGATAGCATCAACGTCATGCTTGATTTCTGAGCATCACTTAATGGCTTTGCAAGGGGAAGTACCATCTCTTTTAACGTACCCTTACTAAGCTTTCTCAACCCTAAATGAATAGGCCCCCAAAACTCCGAAATAGTTACAGGCCGTCGCCGGGATTTACTGGAAGAGCCCTGCGACGGGACCTTCCTAGGTTTTGTCACTTCATGATCTTGTACTTTAAACGCTTGGTGTAATGGTTCCGAATTAGGTTTTACGTCAACCTTCGGGGGCGGATCTTTAAACGCAGGTAAACTCGTTGACGTTGGCGGCTGAGGGGAAGCCGGCGCTGCTTTAACCCAGGGCACTGCTAATATTTCTGGCTCTTTAAAAGATTCCACGACCTTTACCACGGGGGCAGGCTTATCACCTGCTAAAAGTGGGGGCGGTAACACCGTATCTTGAGGCGACGCAGCGCTAATAAAGCCAGGAAACCCCTCAGGCCTAAGCTCGGGCTCAGGATAAATAGCCGCTTCATTTGTCATCGAAGCTTCACCAATTTGGTAGTCTGTATTACCACCTTCACCAAACATCCCTTCAATGGTTTGGTCGATGAGACTAGCGGTTTCCTCCTTTTTAGGCTCTCCACCAAATAAAAAATCTACGCTCTTTTCAAACGCCCGTCGGATCCCCATCAACTCAGAGGGAGGGGCTGGTGACGATGGAGGCGGTGGTGATAACGGCTCACTCATTGCGACTTGAGGGATACTCGTATCTCCACGTCCACCCAACAGGCGCTCTTTTTCTCCCATCAGCACTTCAGCCTTGGCAAATCTTCCGCGCCGTTTGAGGCCTTCAATCATCACATCCAAGGATTCAATATGATTTGGATCTAAGTCATATACCATTTTCGCAACGCGTATAGCCTCAAGCGGTGCTTTCGCTAATAAAACCTTGGCAAGCTCTAAAAGATAGCCAATCTTTATCTTTTCTTGACTCATCTCAGCGACTAATGCCAAAAAACGCTCGACAAGCACCCCATTAGGTGCTGCTGCTAGTTTTTTAAGAATGGCGTCGAGACCTGAATGAGACATGAGGGGGCCCTTTAAGTATGCGACCCCTTATCGGAAAAGAAAGTTGTTAATTAACTCTACCTAATTCTTAATCAGCTACAGCATAACCATACGTCACTCATTATAGAGGCAAAGAGGTGGTTTATTTCTTTGTAACCAAACCAAAACTTGCTAGCGACATTACAGTAAAAACCCTCCCCACAGTTAGGGTGTGGAGCCTATTTTTTTAGCATACTCATAAATGATATCTAATACCGCTCGGTCCATATGATAAACCGAGTACCAGCCTTGCTCTTCATGCGGTGGATCACCGATCAAGGAGTCACGCTCCCGCCAGAAGCCTCCAGGAGTCCTCGCTCGGCCTTCACCACCCCAAGCCCAAAAAGCAATTCCTCTTAAACTTTCACCTTCTTGAACTGACTTGTAAACATCCTGCAGTAAAACCCTAAAATACTGCGCTCTATAGGTTGCAGGAGAGGAAGGGTCCATTGAGCGAAAATCCCGTGCCAAGCCAAATTCAGCAAGAACAAGCGGCTTATTAAGAGTATTTGTCATGTGAGTAGCTATCGTTAAGTCACTGCGTGCCCGCACAAGTGCTGAGTCAAAGGTTTTCTCAGGCAAAAATGGGTTGTAAAACCCTGCATTTTCAGCCCAAATATGAATCGTGTGGTAATCAATTTCTTTAATGCTTAATACGTGCTTACTAGACTCTCCTTCACTGCCGGAAATAACCAAATGATGGGAATCTAACTGCTTAATTAATTTTGCAGACTCACTCACCCAACTTAAAAAGTCTGAAACAGACTCTCCAGGATCAGGCTCATTCGCCAGCTCCCACGTCATAATAGTCGGGTCGTTGCGGTATGGTAATCCTGTTAAGTGATTAATCCGTAATACCACGGTCTTTATATGGTTTAAATATAGATCTCGTGCAGCTCGGTTCGAATAAAAGCCCTGAGAGTAGGCACGAAACTTCGTCCAGTCACCGGCTGGTTCAGGCGGAGGATAAGGGATTTTATCGCGATTTACCCACGCCACATACTGGGAAAGCCCACCTGACCAATGCCAAAAATTGCTAAGACACATCACCGCATGCATGCCACGCTTTGCCATCTCAAAAAGCAAAATATCTAAGCCTGCAAACACAGTCTCATTATAAACTCCAGGCGCTACCTGCAAGGAAGGGGTGATCCGCCAGGGCTCCGTATCAGGACCTTCTGTTCCCGCCATGATGCGAAGATTTTTTACACCTAAACGAGCAAGATGATCTAACTCACGTTCAAGCCGTGCCCGATCTATAACGGCTAAGTTTGCGCCATACCAAAAATTGGCACCGACAAACCTATAGTCGGTTCCTGAATCTGTAAAGTTTCTCCCCTTAACTTCGATAAAAGCAAAGCTCGTAACTGAAGAAATAACCATCATGAATACTGAAAGGAATTTAACAAGACGACGCGCCATAGCCACCTCCCTTATGAGCTCATTCACAGCCTATGAATGTTAGCTTCCTTTTTTTGCTAATTCCTCGAGCAGACCCGTATGGGTGGCACCAGACATAAACTCAGGAGTGGCTAAGAGGCGCTCGTGAAATGCAATATTGGTACGGATGCCATCCACCTTCATTTCTGATAAAGCCCTTTTCATGCGCTGCAAAGCTTCATCACGGGTTCTGCCGTGGCTAATAAGCTTAGCGACTAAAGAGTCATAATGGGGGGGAACTGTATAACCATCGTAAGCCATACTATCTAGCCTAATACCTGGCCCACCAGGCTCATGGTACGCGGTAATTTTCCCTGGCCACGGAGCAAACGAGTTAGGATCCTCGGCATTGATGCGGCACTGTATCGAGTGTCCATTAAATCTTACATCCTCAGCCTTAAACGACAAGGGATGGCCATCAGCAATGCGAATTTGCTCCTTAACGAGGTCAATGCCAGTAACTTCTTCCGTTACGGTATGCTCGACCTGTACCCTCGTATTAACTTCCATAAAATAAAATGCGCCCGACTGATCCAGCAAAAACTCTACGGTCCCTAATGATTCATATCCCACGTGGCGTGCGAGCTTTAAAGCCGCTTCCCCCATTTTCTGACGAATCACTGGTGATACGGCCGGACTAGGAGCTTCCTCCACCACCTTTTGATGCCGCCTTTGCACAGAACAGTCACGTTCACCTAAATGAACTAGAGTGCCAAAGCGGTCCCCAACAATCTGAATTTCGATGTGACGAGGCTTTTGACAGTACCGCTCCACAAAACAGTCAGGGGAACCGAAACCTGTTAACGCTTCATTTCGAGCAACAAGATAAAGCCGCTCGAGATCCTCTTCCCGGCTGACAACTTTCATCCCCCGGCCACCACCCCCGGCAGCAGCCTTGATAATTAAAGGGAAACCAATTCGTTTCGCTAGATCTTTTAACTCATCAACACTTTGTACGACGCCGTCACTACCAGGCAAAAGGGGAACTCCCACCTGCTTAGCAATATCCCGCGCTTTGACCTTATTTCCTAGGGATTCAATGTGTTCGGGTCTCGGCCCGATAAATGTTACTTTGTAAGCAGCTGCAATTCTAGCAAACTCAGCATTTTCTGACAAAAAACCATATCCTGGATGAATACCGTCTGCTCCAGAAACTTCTACCGCACTCATAACGGCCGGAATCTTTAAATAACTTTCTAAACTTGAAGGTGGCCCGATACAAATACTCTCATCTGCAATTTTTGCATGTAGGGAGTCTCGATCAGCTGTGGAATGAATCGCTACGGTCTTAATCCCAAGCTCACGCAAGGCACGGATGACCCGCACCGCGATTTCACCCCGGTTTGCGACTAACACCTTGCGCATTCGCTACACCTTATTCAGAATTAAAGTTTGAAGATTCACGATTCAAGCACAAAGAGTGGCTGGTCAAACTCAACGAGCTGGCCATTTTGAACCAAAATTTCAGCAACCGTACCATCCATATCCGCTTCAATTTCGTTCATGAGCTTCATCGCTTCAATGATACAAAGTGGGTTCCCTTTTTTAACGCGGGCTCCCACCTCTACAAACGCATCCGCCCCAGGGGATGGAGCGCTGTAAAAAGTACCGACAAATGGCGACTTAATCACCTTCCCACGATGCCCTACTCCTGAAGAACTCACCTTACTCGGCTCAGAAGAAGCAGGCACGGGGGCTACTACCACCGGCGGCACCGGACTGAAAGCCCCAGCGCCCCCTGCTGAACGTGCCGTTACACTGATCTTAGTATTACCCTCAGCATATTCAATCTGCTGTAGATCATGCTTTTTTATAAGCTCAATCAGTTTTTCTAAGGCATCAAACTTCATTTTACCTTCTCGACATATTCAGCTGTACGAGTATCAATCTTAAGAGTACTACCTTCTGAAATATGGAATGGCACCGTTACAACTAACCCTGTTTCAAGCGTTGCGGGTTTTCCGCCACCACCCGAAGTGTCACCCTTGATGTTGGGCTGGGTTTCAACGACTTTTAACTCAACAAAGTTTGGCACCTGTACTGTCACGGGCTTACCCTTGTAGTAAGTTACGTTCACAACGGAGTTTTCAACGATATAGTCTTTTGCGTCGCCAATTTCGTCATTGGTTAACGTGACTTGATCAAAGCTCTCTTGGTCCATAAACGAATAACTCGAACCATCGTTATAGAGATACTGCATCGCCTTGACCTGAACATCTGCAGCACCAACCTTTTCCCCTGACTTAAAGTTGACTTCAACCACCCGCGCCGTTTCCAAATTCTTTAACTTCGTTCTGGTAAATGCGGCACCTTTTCCTGGGTTCACGTGTTGAAATTCAACAATCGTCCAAGCTTGGTCCTTATACTCAATTTGGACGCCTTTTTTAAAATCGGTGGTTTGATACATTGCATTGCCTCTCGTGGGTCGATTCAGAAAATTAAAAAAACAAAACCATCTACAGTAAAGCGAAAATCCCTCTAGGGTTTTGATTTCCCCCAGACATTATAGGAACTTCACAAAAAACTCAACCATCCTCTGGAAACTCCCTTTTTAGGACAGGCCTAAACTTACCGATCGAGGGGGCTCTGGGCTCGTCCCCCACAAAAGCCTGATGCCGCAAAATCCTGCGCAGCATCCCCCTAAAATTACTAATATTTATAAACCGTTCCCTTTGGATTCCTGCTCCCGGACCTTTGAGATCCTTTCCCCCCGTTGCATGGACGATATCCCCTTGGCAGCATCCCGTTAAGCCAAGATCTCGATGGCGCCGTTCCAGCATCACAACATGCCCATCATAGACTAATAGGTCTCCTGCCTCCGCGCGCGATGGATTATCACCAAGATCCACTAAGTGATATCGCTTTAACAGAGCACTCGCTGACAAATCTAACATGAGCTTTGTATCAAGATAGGGATAGGGCAATCCTGCAAGTCTAAAAACTAACGCCGTAAAATGACTGCAATCCAAGCTACATTTTTGGCAAACAGGACATTTTACAAGTCTCTCCTTAGGCGATGGTTTTTTTTCCCCAAGACAATCATTGCAGTCACGACAGGTTTGAGGATCCCCTTTTTCACTCCCCCCAAATACGTATGAGACTGCACCCTCGTCAAGAAGGTCTCCCGCAACTTCAATTAACGCCTCTTTGCTGGACTTCGCTTCGGCATGACCTAGGAAAAAAATGCCGCAATATAGAGTTATTCCTATGAAATGATGTAATCTTATAGATGCCATCCTAATGCCTCTCTCCTTTAGGTAAACGTCTGTGAGCTATTATAGCTATTCCAAGCAAGTTCGCGCAGTCTTAATCTTTGAAGGACTCATCCTTACAGGTTTAGGACTTGTTTCCTACTTTTTTTGGCGGGGCGTGTGTGATGACACTTTAAAGTCATGTCTTGCCGACGGAGCAACCGCAAAAGTATTAACTTTTCTCGCGTTAAGTTTAATTCGTCCCCTAGTGTTTACACCAATCTTATTTGTTGAAGTGCTGGCAGGAGACGCTTTCGGACCCTATTGGGGAACCCTACTCAATGCCATTGGCTGTGTACTGTCGGGGATCCTCGTTTGGGGGATTGCTAAACTGCTAGGACGTAAATTAGCGAAACCTTGGTTAAAATCCAATCTCCCCGCCACCTTTAAATTTATCCACAGCCAAGACTACAAACTGGTGTTTGCCTCACGGTTAATTCCTGTCATCCCGTTTGACGTATTGAGTTTTATCTATGGAGCGCTAGACTTTCGCTTTAAATCAGTAGCTATTGCTACTTTTTTTGGTTCGCTGCCTGAATCCTACCTGGTCGCTAAAATGGCAGACCCAAACGAAACCGTACTTTCAGCTACAGGGAATACCCTCGTTATCTTAGGGTTTACTGTCATTCTTCCTCTTCTTATTTTTGAGTTCTTACAGCGCAAACGAGGCAGCGGGATGTGGGCCCTCCTTAAAGCCATGTACCGAGAAATAAATTATGAAGTTCACGTCAATAACGATATCGTAAGGAGACAAGTTTATGATCCTCATAAAACCCCTGTCCTCCTGCTTTATGGTTTTTTTTCGTCTAGACGTGCTGTAACGGTCCTAGAGCGGATGCTGACGACTAGGGGCTACCAGGTTTTAAGCTTTAACCTAGGCGGGATGCTCGGCACGTTTTTTACCCGGGATATCTTGGAAACTGCGAATTTTATCGACTACAAAATTAAGCGTCAAATTGAACGCCATGGGTTTAAAAAAATTCATATTGTCGCCCATTCAAAGGGGGGACTCGTAGCACTTTGGTGGGTCTTAAAACTAGGCGGTCATCGCTATTGTAAAAATGTTATCACCATGGGAACTCCTTTTGGTGGTACACGTTTAACTTACCTCGCGCTAATTACACCCCTAGGTTTTTTATGGCGCGATATGGGACAAATGCGACCTGGCTCCACCTTTCTTCGGAGCCTACATGATGTGGAGATTCCTGACGATGTAAGCATCACCTGCATTCACTCAACAAAAGACCGGGTATCTCGAGGACCAATGGGCCTTTTCAAACCAAAGCTCGGAAAGCAAAAAGCTCATTCAATCCCTATGGATCACATTTCACACTTTGAATTCTTATATCGCAGGGATGTCGGGGACACCATCGCCAGTGTGTTAAAAGAAGATGACGCAATAAACAAAGCTGTCTAGTCATTAAGCCTTCGAGCGTGAATTTTAGCAATATACTGCTCTAACAGCTCTACTTTTGACGACTCTTGGCGTCCTAACATTTGGATGAGATGATCAAATCCGTCGTCCTTTAAAATTTTGAGACCATGGGTCTCTTGCTCATCAAGAATATCGAGCAGCACTTGCCTAGTTGTTAAAGGGTTTGCTAATACGACTCGAAATACCGAAAGAACATCACTCCCATAGCGTTCACATTCTAAACGCGTTCGCGAAACAAAGGTTTTACCAAGCGCACGCTGATCTTTTTGAATTGATTCCGTCACTAAATTTAGGAGCTGGTTTAGTAGGCGAACCACCTCAGGTGTAGCATAAGGAAGATAATCTTTAATTTCAGTAGGCAAAGAACGGTAGGTCAAAAGATTAAGCTCAGGCTCCGAAATCAACTCAAAATAGCGCGATGAACGGATCATTTTAGCAAATTGTTTTGCCTTTCCAATCCCTAAGTCGATCAGGAGTTCATAACCTTTACGACCGATAATATTTAGCGCAGAATGCACTAACATCGCTGTCCCTGGCCTCGTCCCCTCTAAGGTATGCTTGCCAATATCACGGGAACCTCGCCGGATAATATAATTAGCATGGTGCTCAACAGAGGACAGTGCCTCTCGGTTTTTAAATAACACCATCCCCGCACCAACAGGCACATAAAGCTGTTTATGGGCATCAATTGTCACTGAATCAGCGTGTTCAATCCCCGATAATAAATGCCTATAACGCTCAGAAAAAAGGGTTGGCCCTCCCCAAGCGGCGTCCACATGAAAGTGAGCTCCTTCAGATTTCGCAATGTCCGCAAGCTCAGCTAAGGAGTCTACACTCCCCGTTTCCGTCGTCCCAGCAATCCCAACGACTGCGAGTGGCAAGAAATTCTTTGCTTTTACAGCTTTAAGTACTTCTTTTAAAGCTTTGAGGTCAATTTTATGGTCTGGAGTGATGTCAACAGGAATCAAATTTTTCGAACCTAACCCTAAGGCATCAGCTGCTTTAGCGAGGGAATAATGACCCCGCTTGGACACGAGAATACAAGCCCCACGGTAACCGTATTCCAATAGCCCACTCGCAAGTCCATCCTGCTGAACCCCACGAAACTCACCACGAGGAGCAAAAAAACGGTTTCTAGCAACCCAAAGCGCCGTTACGTTAGCGATGGTTCCCCCTGAGCAAAAAACGCCGAGAGAATGGGTAAAGCTTTGGGTCCATTGTTGATAAAATGCTTCATTCTCCTGATAGATCAGGCGATGCAAAATTCCAATAACCTGACGTTCAAGTGGAGTAAACGCTTTTGATGTCTCAATCTTTACGACATTTTGATTAAGAGTCATCATGATCTTGGCAAGTGGAAACATAAAGTAAGGAAGCGCTGACGTCATGTGCCCGATAAAGCTCGGAGATGAGGTATGAACAGACTGGGCCACAACCTTTTTTAAAAGAAAATCCACTTGCTCAGACACAAATTTTGGATCTTCTGGCAGACTTGTATCCATAAAATCCTGCTCAAGATTAGCAGGTGCAATATCCCCAGCCACAATCCGATGATTCAAAAATCCTAATAGATTTTGAGAAATTTCCCGGTCAAGACGACTCAGCGTAGACTGATCACCTTCCGGAACAGTAAACACCTTACGCATGGTCTCTAGCGTTGCTTCAGCTTTTTTCCTTTGCGTAAGGCTCAATTCTTCCTCTCCCCGTCAGCTTGGGCCCTCAATTCCTGAAGAAGCCCAATGAGTGCAGCATCAGGGTCTAAAAACGTAAAGGCTAACTCTCGCCCGGTGTTAATTCGAACTGATCTAACCAATTTTCCTGGTAATATAGGGCAAGG
>JACCDO011663743.1_pt1 | contig 12218 bp, 13 predicted proteins | sample 7446101 | NCBI WGS metagenome assembly JACCDO01 (sample SAMN15323440, study PRJNA562643) | freshwater metagenome | isolation source: river surface water | place: USA:Blue River Watershed | collected 2017-08-16 | reverse complement strand
GCTTTAATGAGAGGTCTTAGCAGTGAAGGTGCTGAAATGGAAGAGGGTGCTGGTATTAACCCAGCAATTTACGACCAATTAAAACATTGTATTGAACACGGTCACTCTTATGAGGAATCTAAAAAACACGTTGCTGATGCCGTTGACGGATGGGATCTTTCAGTAGAAGATTATAACGAAGCTAAAAAGAAGTTCGGAAAGGGTGAAAGAGATGGTGTTGAATTAGAAGAAACCGAATTAGAAGAAGGTGGAGAAGGTAGTAGATACATGTTCTTCTCTAACTTAGAGCAAATCAAAAACCAAGCTGAACAATTATTAGCTTTAGATCACGGTAGAATTGAAGCTATGTTAAATAGTGGACATGATTGGGCGGCTGATCACATTGCAACAGCAAAAGAAACCTTAGATCATGCGTTCGATTTTATCACAAACGATATGGAAGGTAAAGAGTCAACTGATATCTTACCAGCTCCAGCTGTTGGTCCAGAAGGTCCAGAAGGCGCTGTGGGCCCAGCTGATGAAATTATGGAATATAATGATGAAGCTGACGTTGAAGATGACGTTGAAGTAAAATCAGATAGTCAACAATATGAGAAAGAATTAAAACTTGTTAATCAATACATGAATGATATTGAGCGTGGTTTAAATAAAGTAGCTGCGGCTATGTCATCTGATGATATTAAAGCTCAATTCAATCAATATTTTGGTTCTTTTGAATCAAGTAGAGATGCTGATGCTGATGGGTTTGTTACATTCTTATCTAAGGGATCTGAGGAGAGCGCTATTGAGTATTATGACAGATTATTCTCTAAAGGCCCTAACCAAAGCATATTAATGTTATTAACATCACCAACAAAAAGAGAGTTTTTGAATAAAACTGGTTTGATGATGGATGATAACTTAACAGATGCTTTAGACCTTGTTGACGAAATGCAACCTAAAATTGCTAGAAAAATCGATTTTATTAGAGGTTACGAAGAAAGAAAAGACAAAAAAGTTAATAAAGACTTTGATAACGATGATGACTTTGCTGATGAGAAAGAACCATCAATGAAAGACTTAAAGAATATCGAAAAAATGGGTAGACTTGATGTTGATGACGATGATGATTTCTTAGAGGAAGCTGCTTTGCCAGATTTTGACCCTAAAAAAGGTAAAAATGTTGATTCCGACAACAAAAAATCTTCTGAAAAAGAAAATAAAGAAGCTATGGAAGATGCTGAAGAAACACAAGAAACAACTGAAGAAAAAGTTGATAACTTGAAAAACCAAAAGCATGAAAATAGTGAGTGGGAAGCTAAAATTGATAGCATGCAGCATGGTAGAAATAACATGTTGGATCTTGATTATGGTAACGACAGTAATGAAGACTTTAAAGATAGAATTGAGGATGAAGCTGATGGTTTAGCACCTAAAGATCATGCTAATGTTGACCATGAATCTGAAGCTGGTAAAAAGTTAATGCAATCTGTAAAAGATAGAAGAGACATAAGAAGCATGGATTATGGTGCTAAAGGTCTTAATATCGATAAAGAGTTTGCTTACGAAAGAAGCGATGCTTTGGAAGAGGCGGTTGAAAGCCAATTAGAAAAAATGAAGAAAATGTTTACATACGACCAAAACATTATTAACGAGGAAAAGAAAGTTAAACAAATCAATGAAAATGATGTTTTCTGGACCGCTGTTAGCAAGAAAAAAATGTTATAAGTGTATAGTTTACAAATTCATAAAATTATTTAAATTTAATAAGGGCCTTCACAAAAAAGGCCCTTATTTATTAATAGATGAGTAGAGGGCAAATACATAGGTTTTTAGAGTATTTTTCAAAACAACTTAGTTTTGACCAAATGGTTTATTTAAATACGATAAATAACATAACCCCAGAAAAAGTTGAATTATTTAGAGATTTTTCAATATCTTTAACTTACATAATAGAAGACAGTTATTTAGGTGACGATGTTATATTAACCCAATCAGACCAAATTAACCATTTTAATTGGTGTTGGGAACAAAACATTAAAAATTTTAATAAGGAAAACATATACTTCCAGGTTAAAGGTGAACATTATTACTATTATATGGCCTATTTTATGGACATATATTATGGTAACAGTACAAAAACAAAGGGGTTGTTTAAAAAAATGGTTGGTTTTTGGGATGACGTCCTATCAATAAACAACCTAAAAACAAAATCTGAGCACGATTTACTGTGTGAGATATATAAAATCATGGACAAGTATTTTGTAAACAATTATTGATAATCTGGTTTTTTATTACTATCTTTGTTAAAAAAAGATGGAGATATTAATTAATTTAATCAATAAAACCCTATACATCGGGTTATTCATGTCAATATTATTTATAATCAGGCATGTTTTTCTTTTCTATCGCAATCTTATGGACCCAGAGCCTAAAAAGTATACCCTTACCAGGGTTGAGCTTTTCTATTTAGGTCTCTCTATTGCGTATATTATTAATTGTTTAGTAAATGGTATTATATTATGAATATAGACGAAATGTTTAAGAAATACCCCGACAACTTAATTGGTTTTAGGAGTGGGGGTGATGTTAGAATTATAGATTTTTGGTTGGATAAGGATTGGTCTATCCTAGATGAGCACGTACCAGAGGAAGTCCAACTAAAAAAACAAAAGGTTTCCGAAGAAACAGGTGACATTTACTACATAATGTTCACCGCTTTGTATAGTTTTTCTGAATTATACACAATATTGACAACGATTATTGAGTACAACTTGGATTTACAAAAAAAGCAGGCTTTATTCACGGAAAAAATGACTGAACTAAAGAATCTTTTTGGTCAGTTATCATACGATGAATTAAAAGAAATTTCTTTTGAAAACCCTTTAACATTGGGTTCACCTAAAAAAAGTAAAAATAAAAAATCCGAACCAATCGTTAAAGAGGAACCGATCAAAATGGAACCCAAAGAGGAACCAGTTGTTGAACCCAAGCAGGAATTGGTTACTGAACCTGTTGGCGAGATTAGGGAGATAAAAATGTCGGATCTGGGTCCGATAGCTGAATTAGACGAGGAAGTATGTTAATATTACTATATTTGATACTCGGGTGTTACGGTGTAACATCAATTGTTGTACAAAGTAAATTATTTAACCCCCTAAGGACTTGGGTTGAGAGTAAATCAAATTTCTTTGGTAAACTTATTAACTGCATGCTTTGTTCTGGGTTTTGGGTTGGTTTATTAATGGTTATACTATTCAATATGTCACCAGCATATTCATTTTTGGGTGAATATAGTTTATTACCAGAAATCGCAACAAGATTTGTTTGTGCTATTTTTGATGGTGCGTTTATAGCGTCTATGATATACCATATAAACATAATAGAACTATACGTAGAATCTAAATTACCAAATGAGCAGTGAAATAATCGATTTTTATAACCAATATCTTGATAGTTTTGGTGTTACGGACCCATCCGCCGTTGGGTGGACTAACAAGAACGCACAACACACAAGGTTTAAGGTTCTTTTTGATGTCGGTATAAAGGATTATGACACCGTTTTGGACTATGGGTGTGGTTTGGGCCATTTAAACGTTTATATGGCTTTAAATGGGTATAAAAACGTTAAATACTCTGGTATTGATGTTAACCCACATTATATTAGTATGGCATCTATGATGTTTAAGGATAAAAATTTTGCTGTTTCAGATATAGAAGGTGTTAATTCAGAATCAATTTTTGATTATGTAATTGGATCTGGTGTCTTTACTTACGGTATAACACTGGACCAGGTTATTAAAAAAATTGAGTTGGCTTATAGTTTATGTAAAAAAGGTGTTGCGTTTAATTTCTTAAACGAGGAGAGTGGGATATATGGGTTAATAACATACAAAAAAGAAGATGTTCTTAATGCTTTGTCACATATTGGTGACTTAAGTTTGTCTGACACATATTTAGGAAAAGAAGATTTTACTATTTATATTAAAAAATAAGGATATGGACGATAGAGCTTTTAAAAGTTTTGAAAAGGAGATTCAAAAAGATAAAATTGAAATCGAAAAACATAAGAACGACTATGCTAATCAAGTTAGAAAGGGTTTAGGTCGTCAAATAAATGATATTAATAGTTACATTAAACCAGAACCGAGTAAATGGGATAGGTTTAAAAGTTTTGTTTCAAAAGTTTTTAAACATTTATGAAATTAGAAAAGTTAAATGAGATAGCCAAAGTTATAAGTACCAATTCAAATAATGATTCTGGTACCGAGGTTATTTTTAACCTAAATGAGCATGAGCATGAAACCATCCAACAAGAGGTTTATAAGTTCATCAATAAAACAATACATGGTTACACCTCTAAAACAAATTTTGAGGTAATTATTCGTGATATACGATTTATTTTTAAGAAGAAGTGATTACCTGGTTGAAACCCTGGACATCCATTCTCTTGAAATACCGTATCGTTCTTCTAACGCATCATATATTGGTCTAATTGTATCAATTGTCGGGTCATTGAAAAATATGAAGTTAATCAACCCGTTAGAGTATGAAAAATTTTTTATTGTTTCGTTTAATCTTTGTGAATCCTCTCTATTCTTTAGAACAAAAACATCAAGGTCGTCATTTTCAAAGTATTGTATCACTAACTTGTTGTTTATCGATAGTATAACTCTTGTATTATCATTGTTAACCAAAAAATTTTTAACAAGTGTTTTAAAAGTGTGTTTGGTGTTGGTATTTTTATGTTTAAAAACTTCTTCAACACAATAAGGGTTTATTTTTTTTATGATAAAATCACCCTTAGGCACAACTTTAACCAACGCACCCATTTCGTTTCTAAAATGTTTAATAGGGGTGCCAGTCTTAGGGCCAATCATCACCAATTCATAATCAGTCTCATTTCCGAGCCAATTACTTACTTTGGGAAAATAACATTTATTGGATTTTAGGGTGTCGTTGTAAATCTTAATGGCATCACTATAATTATCAGCAGTACCAAATACGCTAACACGTTTTCCTCTGTTATATAGTAATATTTTATAAGGTGAACCCATTATAAAAATATAGGTGAAACAGTATTAAAGTAAATAAAAAAGCCCCTGTTAAGGGGCTTCAATAAGGTTTAGTGAACGATTCCGAATTCTTTAATTAGCTCAAATATAACCTTTTGGGTTTTATCGTAATGAGCGTAGATTCTATTCTTGATATTCTCGTTTTCTTCTTTAGCGGCAATTTTACTTAAGATAGATTTAGCTTCCTCTAATTTATCGAGATACTCTAATAACTCTGGAGCACCCTTCATATCTTCAACGCTAACGTTATCTTCAGCTGGTAGACTAGCATCGGAAGCCGAATCATTTTTCATCGCCTCAATATCTGCTTGAGATGGATATTCAATCTTCTTATCCTCTTCACCACCAAGATCTTTACCTAACATCGCTTCGATGTCTTCTTTTGTGATCGTACTTAATTTCTCTTCCTCTTGTTTCATTTTCATGATTTCAGATTCAGCTAACATTTTTATTTGTTTTTCTGTAAGAATTACTTTTTTTGCCATAGTTCGATATATTTATATTTGAAGTCTTTATTATTATCTTCAAGTAATAATAAATAGTCACAAAAAGTAAAAAAGATGAGAGACTTCACAATTAAATTAGCTACAATGGATAATTTATTCATTTGTAAATTCAGTGTAAGCGATTACATAAACCACCAATTTAAAATTTATTATATTTCAGCTGATGGTGATCACCAGTATTTAAGCGTTGATAACATACAAAACAAAGATCATAATCACGATTGTTATATAGGAAGCCTCTACACAGATGGTAAAACCAATCAAATATTCGAAGATACCCATAAAGAAACCTTCTCAATAAACAGAAAAGACTACAAAGATTTTATAAAGTACTTAAACATCCTGGAAAAATGGGATAAGAACAATATAGGGCCTATTGAAAAAATTTATGGTAAAAATTTGGTCGTATGAATATTTTACCCTAATATTGCATCATGAAAGAAGTCAAAAACTATGTAAAGGCGATCATCACTCTTCTTGATGAGGAGAAATTTTTTGAGCGCGCTGGTATATTCATGGATAGAGATATAATAGAACAGTTTCTTATCGAGGCTGTTACCAATAATCTCAATCAGACTGGTATACCCGATCTAAAACCTAATCAACTTGAAGAAGTAATTGATAAAACAAGTAGGTTTATCATTGAAGAGACTTTCCAGGATCTCCTTAAAGAAGGGAAAATAGTAATTGCTGGTATGGATGAGAATGGCGAGTTTTTATATTCTTCATCAGAAAAATAATTTTTTTTTAATAAAAAATTTGCTTTTTAACATTTTTGTTACTATATTTGTACCGAATTTAAAATAACAGACAATATGACACGTTTAGTTGACGCTTTGAGAACAGAAAATACTACCACTGAAAATGGTATGGTAACAAACTCATCATCTTTGAATGCATGTGTAGACCTATTCTTTATGATAGGTGCGATGCGTGGTCAAGATGTTGCTAGATTGACTACCAAGTTTAGTAAGGCTTTCAACGAAAGTCCTGTTACGGCTTTGAGAATTCTTTTCTGGGCTAGAGACGCACGTTCTGGTGCAGGTGAAAGAAAAATCTTTAGAGATATCCTTAAATATCTTGCTGAGAATCATTCAGAATCGTTGGCAAATAATATTCAGTATATCCCTGAGTTTGGTCGTTGGGATGACATGTTGTCATTGTTTGGTACTTCTTTGGAAGGACAAGCTAAAGGATTGATCGAAGTTGCTTTAAACAACAATGATGGTCTTTGCGCTAAGTGGATGCCAAGAAAAGGTAAACAAGCAATCTCTTTGGAAAAACACCTTGGGTTATCACCAAAAGGTTACCGTAAGATGTTGGTTGAAAAAACCAAAGTTGTTGAGCAATTGATGTGTGCTGGTCAGTGGTCAAAAATCACTTACAACCACGTACCATCTTTGGCTATGTCAAGATACACCAAAGCGTTTGTTAAAAACGATGGTGTTAGATTTGATGAGTTCAAAAATACCGCAAAAACAATTAAAGCTGGTGCTTTGTACCCATATGATGTACTAAAGTCATTAAAATATGGTGGTGACAAAGTTGTTGGAGTTAAACAGTGGGAATCACTTCCAAACTACTTGACAAACACTGAGGAGAGAATTTTACCAGTATGTGATGTATCTGGTTCAATGTGTACACCAGCGGGTAAAAACGCAAATCTTTCTTGTATGGATGTGTGTGTTTCTTTGGGGTTATACATCTCTGAACGAAATGTTGGCCCATTTAAGGATGCCTTCATCACATTCTCATCAACACCAAAGTTGCAATACTTAAATGGCGACATTGTTTCAAGAATGCAACAATTGGAGAACGCTGAATGGGGTATGAGTACAGATCTTGAGGCTACTTTCAGAATGCTTTTGGACCAAGCTGTTAAACACTCAGTTCCAAAAGAAGAAATGCCAACAACTATCTTGATTATGTCAGATATGGAGTTCAATCAAGCTACTCGTTCAAATGAAACAGCTATGAAAATGATTGAGCGTCATTACAATGAAGCTGGATATACAATCCCAAAAATTGTGTTCTGGAACATTCAAAGTAGACATGATAACGTACCAGTTAGCTTTGGTAAACATGGTGCCGCATTGGTGAGCGGATTCTCTCCAGCGATCTTAAAGTCGCTTTTAGCGGGGGATGACTTTACTCCAGTTGCTATCATGAACAAAACAGTGAATAGCGAACGTTATGCTTGCATAACAGCTTAAAAATATTGAACGGTGGGAATACTTTCGGCAAGTTTTATATACATTCAACTATAGCCAGAAAAAACCCCACACTAAGGTGTAAAGTGGGTACTACACCCTTGGTCGAGAGACGCTTGGGATATGTGTTGCACTATGTTGCGGGAAGCATTAAAACCCGAGACCTGATTCCGATACCGTTCATGACTTTAGAAGGTGAGAATTTTTCTCACCTTTTTTTGTTTGGTAAAGATTTTTGGTTATCTTTGTAATCTTAAAATAATTCTATGCGAACAATCTATAAAAAGGTTTATGAGAAATTAAGGGGTGAAAAGGAAGTTGTGTCGGATGTGGATATTTTTGGTGATGTCCACATACACCCCACAAACCACATGGTTGAGATAAGTGAAGAAGAGTTTAAAAAATCTCTCGGCTCAAAAAAACCAGTAAACCTACAAGTATATAGGGAGACTTTTGTTATTGAGCTCGATGAGGAGAACGGTAAGATAATTGCTAAAAAATATTTAGTTCAAAAGAACAGTGGTCATATCAAAAAGATTAACAAAACCACCCTAAAATCAAATAAATCTTACGCCAGTTTAACATTTGACCTTAAAACACGAGAATTTTCAATTTTCAGAGCTGGTACAAACGCTAAAAACATCAAATCAACACCCTTCATTAGAAAAAATGTTGTAACCCACCAAGTTCTATCCTTTGTTGAGGATTTTTTTAATTTTGGTTATGTTACGGAAACTGAATCGTTAGAGGGTCTTAATCTTATAGCGGAATATCTGGGTCATGGTGTTACGGTTTCGGAGCTTTGTGATATATATGATTATCGTACCGCAATAGACCACAGAAGTTCAAAGTTAAAGGCAAAAGACCAAGCTAAATTTTTTGTTTTATTTAATCATTTGTCCGCAACTGGTCTTTACAACACCCTACCAATAAACATGTTGGAAGTGGCTTTTAATTTTAAACATGATAGAAAAAAATACTTTGGTAAAACCATATACGAATATTACGCCGATCAATTAGAAATTGACGATGTTAGTTTTGTTAGATCGGTTTTAGTTAAAAAAGATTTTTTTAATGCGGCCGTTTTAAGGTCTAAAAGAGAAACCCCCGTTGAGGAGTTCCTAGATGTCAATAACACTTTTTTTATGGGTGTGGATGTTGTTGGTTTAAAAATTCTATACCATTTAGGTTATAGCGCAGATCAAATTTCAAATTCAAAAGTGTTTGAACCCATTATTTTCCCAAAAAATCTAACTAGTTATTATACCGCTATCACACCAGATCAATTCGATTTAGCTAAAAAGTTAACCGCTTTAGAAATAAAAGAAAATATTGATTTTTTTAGGTTAGTTATTGATAAAGATGCTTTTATCACCAACTCGGTTTTAGCAGTTTTTAATTTACGTAAGAAAATAGAAATTATTTACGGTCTAAAAATAGAAGTCATGACTTTGGTGAATAACACCAATCTAATGAACAAAATTGAGGGCTTATTGTATCAGGCAACAGAAAACACTGGTGTATATACCGTTTCAGATAGATTTTTAAACAAATTAAAAAAACATTTACCAGAGGGGTCAACAATATCAGTTGGTAAAAAATCTATAGATCATTCTTTTAAAGAAAAAACGTATGAAAACAACTCAAGCACCGCACTTATAACAGTAAAACATAAAAAAGAAATATACAAGATGTATATCGATGATAGTGGTGTTAAATGGTTTAATAGGGTTGGTGACTCAGATCGTATAAACATTTTTGAGCCCACCCCTAAAAAAACTAAAACAAGTGAGTTATACAAAGCGGTGAGATCTTTTGAGGTTTCTTTAAGAAAAAGTGTAAAGCAAATACCATTAAGAGCTAAATACTCCAAGAAATATTTTGAACATCTTTTGGGTGATGTCATCACCCGAAATGAGTATGAAAATATCGTTAAAAACCTTGTTTATTTGAATAAATAAGATTATCTTTGTAAAAACAAATAATTAATATGAATCTAGGAAAAGAGTTTAACAAGTACGCTACAAAGCACATGGGAATCAAGTCTGAAACATTAAACAGATTTGAAAGTTCGATAACACCATATATTATCGAAGAAAGAGAAATGCACGTAACACAGATGGATGTGTTTTCACGTTTGATGATGGAAAGAGTTATTTTCCTAGGTACTGGTATTAACGATCAGGTATCTAACATTATCCAGGCGCAATTACTATTTTTAGAGTCAATCGATAAGGAAGCGGGTATTCAAATTTACATTAATTCTCCAGGTGGATCAGTTTATTCTGGTTTGGGTATTTACGATACAATGCAATATATTAAACCAGAAGTTTCGACAATCTGTACTGGTTTGGCCGCATCAATGGCAGCCGTGTTACTCTGTGCTGGGGCTGACGGTAAACGCTACGCTTTACCACACTCTAGAGTGATGATTCACCAACCATTAGGTGGCGCTGAGGGACAAGCAACCGACATCGAAATCACGGCAAGAGAGATTGGTAAATTGAAAAAAGAGTTGTACGATATTATTGCGCATCACACTGGGCAAGAGTATGATAAAGTTTACGCCGATTCTGAAAGAGATTACTGGATGAGGGCGGATGAAGCCAAAGAATATGGTATGATTGACGCAGTCATGAATCGAAGATCTAAGAAATAAAAAAATAAGCCGCTATTAAGCGGCTTTTTTTATGGGCATAAGTATTTATAATAGTATAACAACGCATTTTCCTTAAAAAATAACTATTTATATAAAGGTAAAATAAACTTGAAGAAATTATTATAAATAAATGTCAAATTTAGTATTAAGAGCAGCACTTTCCAGACCACTCACACATAACGAATTGGATGCAAACATGCAATTCCTTGAGATCGTTGAATGGTCGGTAAAGGACTTCAGAGCTGGGCAATTTGCATACAGAACAGTATCAAACGTAACATCCTTATATCTTTGTTTAGAGACACATACACAATTTGTATACGATATAACAGATGGCGCATTCGCCGAAATAATAACAATTGAAGGCACACCAACAAGATTATGGAGAAAAATTTCTGGATCTGGTGGTGGTGGCGGAACTGGTGCTGAATTTGTTGCGGCTGATTTTGACCCCGATACTAATATTTTAACATTCACGACAGTTGATGGTGACCCCGTCCCAGTTGATTTAAGCTCTTTAGCTGGTGGTGGAACTGGTACATCAGGTTCTTCTGGTGCTTCAGGAACAGCTGGTTCATCAGGCGCAACAGGTTCTTCTGGATCTTCTGGTATTACTGGTAGTTCTGGTAGCTCTGGTGCTTCTGGGGATAAATATAAAACCACATCAACAACATCACATACATTAGGCTCTTCAGGTACTATAACAGTAGAAACTGGTTTAAGTTACTCAGTTGCACAATCAATAATAATAGCATATAACGGAAGTAACTTCCAGGAATCTGAGGTTATTTCATATAATAGCTCAAACGGCTCATTAGTGTTTGGTGCCCCAAGTAGAACAGTTGGTTCTGGTACTTACACTTCTTGGAGTGTTAATTTGGACGGTGCTAGTGGTGGAGATGGTACATCAGGTACGTCAGGCGCTAAAGGAACATCGGGTTCTTCTGGTATTAGTGGAACAGCTGGTTCTTCTGGTTCGTCAGGTGCAAACGGTACATCTGGTGCTAACGGTACTAGTGGGGTTTCTGGTTCTTCAGGAACAACTGGTTCGTCAGGTGCAACGGGTTCTTCTGGTTCGTCAGGTGCAAACGGTACATCTGGTGCAAATGGTACTAGCGGTAGTAGTGATAATTATTTAGGCACCGTATTAGCCCCAATAGATTATTCAACACTTACTGTAGGTACACCTTTAATTGTAACAACAACAACTAACCTATCTTATTCACCTGGTGAAACAGTTGTAATAGCATATGATGGGTCAAATTACGTTAACGGTACAGTTTTAACATATAACGATTTAACTGGGCAGTTAGCGGTCACAATATTAAACGTGGTTTGGGGTACAAGTGGTAACCTAACTCCATCTCAATCAAATTTACAGGGTTTAGCTGGTGCATCTGGTTCTTCAGGAACATCTGGTGAAAGTGGGACTTCAGGGTCCTCAGCTTCTTCAGGATCAAGCGGAAATAGTGGTTCATCTGGGACAGCTGGCTCATCTGGTACAACAGGTTCTTCAGGGTCAAGTGGTGCTAACGGAACATCTGGGGCAAATGGTACAAGCGGCATTGCTGGTACTTCTGGTTCATCTGGTGGCCCTGGTACTTCTGGAACAAGTGGTGGCCCTGGTGTTGCTGGTACTTCTGGTTCATCTGGTGCAACGGGTAGTTCTGGATCTTCTGGTGCTAGTGGAACATCTGGAGCGGCTGGAGCCCCTGGTACATCTGGTACATCAGCGGCTGGTGGTGCAGCTGGTGTTTATTTTGTTAAACTACAATATGCCTCTGGTAGC
>JACCDO011561064.1_pt1 | contig 12218 bp, 5 predicted proteins | sample 7446101 | NCBI WGS metagenome assembly JACCDO01 (sample SAMN15323440, study PRJNA562643) | freshwater metagenome | isolation source: river surface water | place: USA:Blue River Watershed | collected 2017-08-16 | reverse complement strand
CAGGGCAAGCGTTTGCTTCACCAACAATATCAAGATCTGTAACTTCTGCTCCTGCTCCTCGCTTGATACTTGTGCCTGTCTGGTGCCTTAAAGAAGTGCACCATGAAGTTCTTATGGCCGAAAAATGCCGACAAGTTTTCATCATTTGCATTAAAAAATGTTTTCACCCACCAATTACGTTTCTCAGGACCAACTCTGATCCGGGTTTTCAATTTGTAACTTTAGTTTTGTACAGAACAGCGTTACTTCGTTAGATTGTTGTCTTAAAATCTTTGTGCAAGAAATCATTAGATATTTAGCAATAATTCGATTATAATATGCCAGCTGAATCTGCAGACATCAAAAAAATTCTCCGAGAAGATGAGGAGTATCGCATTTTACCACTAAATATGCTTGCATTTAGGGACATCCCCAGATGTGAATTAACAGGGGCGCGCGCGAATGTACAACTGGTTACTCACTTCAACAGTATATATTATTCTACAGAAGAATTGGCAGAACAGGCTTGGTATGGAATCGTAAAGAAAATCGATCACCTACTCGCCCCGTTGAGGTTGCCCGCGCCTATTGTCGGTACTGCCGAAGAAAGAGCTAAGCGCTCTGAAGCAACAAAGGCATCTAAGCGCACTCTCATTGACTTCTGTCTTGTTGAAGCATCTAATCTGCTTTCAATCCAAAAATTTCAATTGGCTATTCCTGCAAGTATTCAAGCACTCATGTTTTCCAAGGACTGTGATGGAGATCGCAGCTTGACAGTGGTTGAGCCTTACTTGCAGTTGGCTCAAGCATATCTAGGTTTGCAAGTATACGATAAAGCAGAAGAATTTCTTGCGCTTGCGCGGTGGATTGTTCTTAATACTGAAAGCTGCTCAGATAGAGTGCGTTCTCGGATGTACCTTTTGATGGGTCGCGTGAGTACGGCACTTGGAAAGTTTGAGGAATCGAAATCTGAGTTTGCTAAAAGCATTTTTTTTATGTCACGCTTTCAAGGGGCGGAAGCAGTCGGTACATCGGTGGGTTACTATCGCTTAGGAGATGTTTTTTTAGCACAAGGGTTCGTTGAAAATGCTTTAGCATTCTTCGACAAAGTTGTAGATATCTGGTTCAAGTACTTGTCTGCATTACACAACCCGCAGCAACCTGAGAATGATGTCGTGATTCCAAAGGAACTGGAATCTTTAAGCGAGGAGCAATTAGCAGATGGTGCCTATCAATTACAGAAAATTTTTGACACTCGCAAACAACTGCTTGGCTCGGCTCATATCGCGACAGGGGAAGTTGAATACACAATTGCATTATTCGAGTACTTCCTTGTAGGCAATGAGAGAAAGGCTTTAGATCTTATGGAAAATTCGTTAAAGACATATATTACATCTCTCGGCGAACGACACCCCAGCACCATGCACATCTACAGCATGATTACCATGATCAAGCCGCACCAGACAGGCTATTCGTCTGGCGACATGTACGCTCAGTTCAGTGCAAGTTTACCTGGAGACAACTTCGGTACTCAAAGCTTACCAATGGATGATGCCTAGAAATAGTTGGCTTTTTGCCAACTGTATCTTCTGAATGGGCTGTCTCAAGGAGAGGGTTAGAGAAGCAAGGTATTCTCGCTTAGACGTGAAGCAAGGCATGCTCGTTCAGACGTGAAGTAATGCAAGCGCATAACATAGTGTGTATTTATGTAAGATATTTTTACTACCATACAGAATTTGACAGTTTTATACATATATATTTTTTGACTGAACCCTTTTCTGTCGTATCATAGTCGTGAAGAAGTAGTGCCGTTCAAGGCAGAACGCAAGATCTGTTAGGGCCCTTGTTCGGCCCATGGACCGCATACGATGTCACGCAATCGGCACACTGGCCAGAAACCACTGATCTGAATCGATTCACAACCAGTGCGCTTGTTAACAACGATACAAGCATGTAGCATGTGGGAACCAACATTTAATCCGCACCCATGTTAAAGACCCACCAAATCTAGTCGTCGAAGTCCAACAGGCTTTTCGCAGGGTCTTCAACCGGTGCGGGAGGCGGAGCAGTGCCAGGGCTTCTAGCAAAATTAAAAGCAGATGGTTTTGGGACACTGATAGGTGCATCAGGTTTACGCTGCACTTCAAAGTCTACGAAGATGTCGTTGTCATCTTTGGTCTTCACGACGGTGGCGAACCCAGCGTCAGCTTTTAATTTGGCCTCCATAGCAGCCTTCATCTCCTTCTTCTTTTTAACCATCTTTAGGCGGGAAAAGTCTTCTCTCTCCAACTCATCTAGCTCTCGATTAATATAATCGATGGTTTTCTTAATGCGTGGAATGGTCACATTCTCGAGGGCGTTGACACGGCGATTAGTTATCTTCAAAGCTTCGTCCATAGCAACAAAACTAGTTTGTAACGATGCCAACTTAATAAGGGACTTGAGATATTCTCCATATTTTGTGCGACAGGCAGCAATTTTTCTGCCTCCTCCACCTAGACCAAGAGAATATGTTTGAGCGCCATCAATACCAGTATCATAATGGTTAAATATAGGAAGCTTGACGCCTGCGACGTTGTCTGTACGGGTATGTACACGTACTTCTGCTTGCATCTGATTTTCTAGCAATTTGTTCTTAAAATTTCCTGCAGCATATTCGGCTTGCGTGAGGCTGAAACAAGCTGAGGTACTTTCATCGGACATTCCCATCTTGTTCTCATGAATCCTCTTACATATATCCCTGAATTTAACTTTAAGAGCATCCGCTTTACTTTTGAGAAGCTTAAAACCTTTTTCTGCCCCAACTTTTCTCCCTTTATAGGCTTGTAGCACCATTCTTGTGGGCGGAGGAAGTTGCTCTGCCATATTTATGCGTTATAAGAATCAAAACAATTTAGATGAGAAAATTGCTCTGCAAATAAATTTAAAGGGTAAAATTTTCGATTCTAGAACACGTTCTCACAAGATCTTCTGCCTCGTCAAACGCATCAAATACTTGAGTGTCATGTGGGATGTCGGCTCCCACATCGACCGTCTGACTTCAGCGCTGTTTGGAATACAAAGTTTAAGCGCTGAAAGCATAGCAAGGCTCAATCACATTTTTACCAGGAAAATGGAGTCAAAGTTTGAGGATACAAGTTTTGGAGAAGAAGAGTTTCAATTTGACAATGACGAATGCATTATTGAAAGCAGCGGAACGTTAGAAGAGATTAAATTTGATGAGACTGTGGGCGCACTTGAGGACATCGTAGTTTGCAGTGATGAGTTCGGTTCGATCCAGGAGAGTTTCTTTGACAAGCATAGTGCTAAATTCACAGACGATGACGAAAATCGAGTAGAATATACAGCAATCTTTGAGGATTATACGATGCTGATGGAATCAACACTTGAACGTTTGCTGTCAGCTAAAGTGCCTGACTTTAATATGCACGAATTTGAAAAGCAGCTCATTAATCGTAAGGAGGACATCGCCGGTGAAATATTCGACCTTTTACTTTCCTTTTCTGATTTCACTGAATTCAAAGCTCAGATTTTGGCTTATAAGCGCGCAAAGGAAGGTGATGACAAATTTGACGGATTATTGGTGGTTAGCAGCATAGGTGCGGGTAATGACGATAGTATGAATGGGGATATTTAGACTAGGATGCAAATTTGTAGTGATTTTGATATGTATCTATTAAAAAACAAGTAGTGTGCTGAACCAAGCTTCAATGTCCGATTACTAACTTATTAGCGCAAATGGACCCGACAATACATCTTTACTACGTTTTTAGAAAGAATAGTTACGAACAAAATATTATATGTATACAATGTAAATTGCCGATCGAAATGCTTAATGCGTTAAGCGCGACCAGGCTGCACAGCACTCGTCCCGATGCGCCAATCCGTTTGCGGATCATCACCCGCCGCTGCTTGCGCCCATAACGGAGTAGCCGGAGCAGTCGTGGGTCGAAGAACAGGCTCAACGGCAGGTGATGTAGCAGCGGTCTTGCTGCGAGATTGACGCAATCGATGCCATCGCACACAAAGTGCGATTCCCACAGCTATCACACCCACTAAAGAGGCAATCATAACCACAACAACTATAGGATCTACAGATCGCATATTTGCGCGAGTAGATGTACTTGAGCTGTCTATTGGCAAAGTATTGGACTCGTTGTAGGCAAGAGCTTGTACACTCGAAATTGACACGGTCGCCGCGTAACCATCATAGGCATACAAGATCCCGCCTGCGCCAAATGCGGCTAGATCCAGGGCTTCTTTGACAGTATATGGCGCCTCTGCAGACGAAATGCGACCTAAAACTTGCTGCTCGTTAGGAAATAAGCCATAGAAAGGCGCGTCGGAGCTCATTACGTCACCGAGATTCGAACCTTGCCCGAGGCCGGAAGTCGGGTAACCTAAGTAGTTAAGTTGACGCAAGCTTCGCACACTTGATGGTCCTCCATTACCAACGCGTCTTTGAAGCCATCCTTGAAAGTGCCGATCCACATTAGCATGATGAAAGAGAAATTCAACCGCCTGAGCACTTGCGATCGGATCTGTGAGATCACCAACAGGCTGTATAACTGAAGTATCCGCAAGTTTTGCATTGAAACTACTGCCCCGCCCCGCAAACCCTGTCCATAAAGGGCCGCAACCATTGGATTTTGCAGCAGCATTGACTTGGCACATGCATTGGTCAGGGTTCATATCTACCGTGCAGCACGGACAGTCGAAGCAGGTAGGGTCGGCAATGTAGGCGTTGATGAACGATCCACGCTGCGTCTGGTCTACGGCAGCAGTGTTACCCATAGTGTTGCTAATCAAACCATACCACTGCGTGCATTCCACAGAGTCCTCTTGGTTCTTTTGACTATCCCGCTTCCACGAACCTCCTAATGTCATGTGCACACGACCATGAATTGAGCCATCCGTGCATGTGAGCCAGTCACCCACTGTGTTTGCTGAAGTCATGCACGAGTCCCAGGCTGCAACATCACCAAAACCAAAGCTTTACAGGTTAAGAGCGTATCGAAATAGAGGAGATGCATCGTTAGTAAGAGGGCGGAGAAGGGGCAACTCATGAATGAGGAGAGCGAAATGACAGAATTAAACTTACTAATAGCCACACATGCTTCCGCCTCGTCGCGTAACATATGGGGAGCGATTAGTATTCAGAGGAGCGCGCATGAATCCATAACTATTGCTGTAGTCTAGTCCGACTTCTCGACTGAACGGAATTGGCCATCTCGCAAAGCGACCATCGACCACAGCATATTCAGTTCCGGTACCTGAAAAAGAACCAAAATACTCTGCAGTAAAGATAGCTTGTGCATTTAACAAACAGTTCCAGTATGGAACGGCTTGAATAGTAGGATCGATAGCACGAAGGGCGTTCTCCATCTCAAGTACCCACAACAGATGGAATACTGGAAACACGGCTGTAAAATGAGCCTGATCTCCTGCTGGATGAAGGGCCGCCTTTATATGTTTTATTACCATTAAGTCATAGTTTCGAAAATTTACGCCATAAAGTTCTAGTCCCTTAGTTTGCGATGTTGTTTTCATTGTCCACAATGCCGTCACAATTGAGTTCCATACTCCTTTCGATAATGTGCGCACCTCTCTGCGAATGCGAACAGAATTTACATCTGACATTTATTGCACTTACAAGTAAGAATTTAGTTCTCTAACATTAGGAAAACTGGACTTGGACGAAGACATTAATCAAGCTGGTTTACGCACGAACGGTTTTTGAGAAAATGAAAAAGAATACTCGTTGTGACCCTGCCTCATCGGAATCTTATGAAGGTATTAAATTGAAACAAAAGTATTGCACTAATTGTCCTGAATATATACATATTATTATACAAATTGCAAAAAAGTTCTATATTTACTTCGTGTTTGTGATGACAGAAATTCATAGCAGAATCCAAAGACCAGCGTCATGCAAGTTCGAGAGTAGTTTTGCAGACTCAATACTAGCACTAAAAATTTGTTTTCATTGATTAGCGTTTAGGCATGTTACCAACACGTGAGTCTTTTATACCAACATCTTTTTTTCCTGAATCCGCAGCAACGGTAGTTTTCTTGACCGGCGAATTGACATTTTTTGCAGATGCACGTTTGACCATCTCCACTGGCTTATTTACATTCGGCTTGGCAGCTCTATTTCGCTGGTATCTCTTCATGAGATCAGTCTGAGGCTGCGCAGCGCTTGTCGTTACTGACACGTTGGATTGAATGAGAGGCATCGCAGTGGGACGGGGGGTTAATTCAGTTTTAATTACTGCAGCATCGGATGTAGCAACAATAAGTGGGCTGTCTTCCTTTATCGTATTTGCAGATTCAGTATCAATCTCAGCAGTTACAAGGGCGTTGCCACTATCTAGAGCACGCTCATCACCTTTGTACAAATCATTCTTTGTGAGCGTGGACGTTTGCTGGTGGTATTTGACAGCTGCTGCTACAGCCGAACCAGCGTGAGCGGTGCTCGATGTCGCTAACACGTTAGAGATTTCCGGTTTAGTTGAGCTCGGCAAACCAAGAGTAACTTGCTCGATGCCACCCGCGGCCAAAGTAGGCAAGTCTGTCTTGACCGGTTTTGATTCCACGTGTTTTACAAACTGTTGATATAAAACTCCCACATCGTTATTATGTGGACGAGGCAACAAAGCCTCAAATGCCTTAGCAATATCTTCATTCTTCGACTCTGACAGTGGAGCTGGAGCCACCTGCGAATGCTTAAAACCCCGGGTCTTGTACTGGCTCGGAAAGTCTGGTGAATTTACGTCCATTTTTTGAAGGGCTTCGGAGACGCGCATTAGCCTCTTCTTTCTTTCGTTCCACATGTACCATATGCACCCAACAATAAGTGCTGATCCCAGAACCGATCCCGCGTAACCCGAAGCAGGAAAAGGTTGTGGTGTTGGGTAAGGTGTTGGAGCGCTTGGTTGGCTGGTTGGCTGTCCGCTAGGAAGAGCACTAGGAAGAGATGTCGGCTGTCCAGAGGGTGAAGAGCTCGGTTGATTAGTCGGAACTGCAGAAGGCCTTCCTGTCGGAGCTCCAGTGGGTGTAGTCGGCTCACTAGTAGGCTGGCCACTTGGTTGCGCTGTCGGAACTGATGTCGGCTGCGCTGTAGGTCGAGCGGTTGGCTGTGAGCTGGGCTGTGACGTGGGATGATTCGTCGGTCGTCCGGTTGGCTGCCCGCTAGGACGAGATGTAGGACGACCAGTGGGCGTGCTGGGACTAGATGTGGGTTGACTTGTCGGCACTCCAGAAGGCCTTGCCGTTGGTTGACCAGAAGGCTTGTTAGTGGGTTGGGAAGTGGGCATCGCGCTGGGTCGCCCACTAGGTCGTACGGTAGGCTTAGTGGAAGGTTGTTGAGATGGTTGGGAAGTCGGTTCCGACGAAGGTTGAGCACTTGGTTGTGAAGTGGGTTGCCCCGTTGGGTTCGAGATACAAGCTGTTGCTGCTCCGAAACTCACTTCGCCATTTTGACAAAGAAAACAGGCAGTTGGACCTGTAGCCCCAATTTTATTGGAATACTTCCCAGCAGCGCACATGGTGCAAGTGGAAGATCCTGCTGATGCATAATATCCTGCACGGCATGTTTGACAAAATGCTGCATTATTAGCACCAACAACTCCAGAAGCTTTTCCTGCAGCGCAAGGCAAACATGACGAAGCGGTTTTTGCGCTTTCAGTTAGACCGTAAAAACCTGCTAAACAGAGTGTACAAGCACTCGCTCCGGCTAAACTGTAAGAACCGGCTGTGCAGTTCAAAATCTGTGTAGCTCCACTACTTGTAGGCCATCCAACAATGGTACCCACAGAATCTTTCCATGCTATTCCACCATTAGATGAATCTCTCATACTCCCGCTGGAACTGGCAACAAAAATCTTAGTCAAGTCTTGATTCGCTGTTATACCGCACCATTCACCAGCTCCAACGCTGCTTAAATCATTAAAAGTATTCATGTCTGAGGACTTGGCGACGAAACCGCTTGATGAGAAGGCACCCAACACTGTATTAAATCCCGTATTCGCTACAATATGCCTCCAATTACGAATAGCATTAATCGATCGCCAGGTTTGACCACTGTCAGAACTAACAAAGACACCTCCGTTCGTAACACTTGCTGCAATGTTTTTCATATCGCGTGAAGCTGAGAGGCCGTACCAGGATTTTTTGCCGGCAGACACTAATGGCGTCCATGAGTTTCCTGTGTTGTCGCTATAGTACAGATAGTCCCCTTGAACAGATGCTACCATAAGACGCAAATCATCACTGACGCTAATGGAGCGCCATAACCTGCTACCGCCAGAGGTAAAGGTTTCCCAGCTGTCACCTGAATTAGTAGACACTAAAATGTAACCATTCCATGGCAAAAGCAATATTTTATCCATTGCGCTGGTGCAAGCAACACCTTGCCAATCAGCAGTTCCAGCACTTACAAGAGCTTTCCAAGTAATGCCTCCATCTACACTCCGCAGCGGATATTTGTTTGAACCTACTGCAATGAGTTTTGAAAGATCTGTGTTGCCTCCCATTGCTCGCCAATTTCGATCAGAACTAGTTAAATCAAGTGGAACATAAGGAATATAACCAGCGGGCACAGTAGGACAAGCCGATATACCTTGTGAATTAGAAAACGTTCCTGCAGGACAGGGGGTGCAACTCGCCTGACCTCCAACAGAAAACTTTCCTACGCCACATGTTTGGCATGAACTCGGACTAGAACTTCCTACAACAGAAGAGTATTTGCCGGGATCGCAACTGATACAATCATATGCTCCCGAGTAAGTCGCATATTTGCCAGCCGGACAGGAAACGCATGAGGCGGTCCCAGCTACGCTTGTTGAGCCTGTCGGACAGTTTGAGACTGATGTAGCGCCGACATTCGCATTAGGTACCATACCAGCGAGAACAACTTCGCAGGCAGACGCGCCCTGATTTCCAATGTACCGTCCTGATGGGCACGGCGCGCAAGCGCTGGCTGCGCTGAGACTGAAGCTTCCTGCGGGGCAAGTTGTGCAGCTATTGGCGATGGAACCAGTCAGAGCGCCAAACTTACCAGGTGAACATGGTTGACAAGCACTAGCATAGTCATTGTTCGACCAAGTTCCTGTTGGACATAAGGAGCATCCAGAATTCTCAGCTTGAGAAAACTTGCCTGCAGTGCAATACGATACAGCGGCAGTCGCTCCGGAGGAAACTGCAACGCTGGCAAGAATATAACCTTCATTCTTCCATGAAAGCCCAGTATCTTCAGAGTACTCTATTCTTCGATAAGACGAGGTTGAAGCTAACAAACCGCATGTACTATCACACGCAACTGAGAATCTATTCGTGCCCGTCTTAACATTGCTCAACGGCATCCACGTTTGCCCAGCATCAATAGACTTATATATCAATCCTGAAGTCGCGCTAACAACAACAAATGTGGTAAATGTTGCGCTAGAGCTTACATCCCTCCAGGCTTGGACACCTGCACCTGCAAATGGATTCCAACTAATCCCACTATTATCGGAATATAGAATAGGTCCATCATTCACCGTTGCGACAATTCGAGTCATCATTGCGTTTGATGTAATGCCGTACCATTGCCTTGTTCCCGCACTCGCAAAGGTACCCCAGGAAGTTCCATTGTTTAAAGAGTAATGTATAAATCCACCATAGTTTACTGCAAGAATTTTAGAAGCATCTGCAGAAATGCGTACAGATCTCCAATTGCGTTTACCAGCGTTTTGCAGCGCTATCCAATTATTTCCACCATCATTTGACCTATATAAATAGCCGTCGACTTCACTCGCAACTATTCTGCGCATAAGATTGTCCCCACTCACACCTTGCCAACGCCGCTTTCCAGCAGCTTCGAGCTTCGTCCAACTCGTCCCACTCGTTGCTGACAAAAATAAGTAACCAAAGCCAGGGTTTTTGATGCGGAAGAATGCAACAAATGCGCCAAGTGCAAAAGTGGGACTTGCACTTGGAACTGCAGATGGATGTCCGCTTGGTTTGCAAGATGGGCGAGAAGTAGGGTTTCGTGTAGGCTGGCTCGAAGGTTTTGCTGTCGGTTGTGACGAAGGCCAGTGTGAAGGATGCAGTGATGGAACAAATGTAGGTGGTTCAGTGGGTTGTAGAGCAAGCGTAGGTAGTCCAGACTGCTTGAAGGGCTTTGCAGTGGGCTGCATTGATGGCTGCATTGACGGCTGTGTACTTGGCTGCGATGATGGTTGCCCCGATGGCAGCGCGCTTGGCTGTGATGATGGCTGTCCTGTTGGCTGTGCACTTGGCTGCGATGATGGTTGCCCCGATGGCAGCGCGCTTGGCTGTGATGATGGCTCTCCTGTTGGTGAGCCGAAGTGAAATGTTGGCGATTCGGTGGGAGATACGGTGGGTAGGAGACTGCTTGTTGTTGTTGGAGCAATTGTAGGAAGAAACGATGGCGCTAAACTAGGCGAAGCGGTGCGCACAAAATTCTCATTCCATACAGCGAATTCTTCCGTTTCCGTATTTGCAAGTCCTCCAAACACGGTGGTGTTGCTCAGCGTAGGGTATCGCAAAGATGCAGTCGTGTTCCATAAACCTGCGCTGGTTTTGCTGAAAATGAAAATGAAATTTGCAGATGTTACCATAACATGATTTTCCGATACGGCAAGGCTGAAGCCGAAGCCTTCATAGCGTGTATAATCAGAAACAACAACTGCATCCATGCTCCACAAGGAAGATGTTGAATTAAAAGTATACATGAACAGTTTTCGGGCATTGGTAACGCCCACACCTCCGGTTGCTATGACCAATGTGTTATCACTCATTGTAGGTTTTACGCCGAATCCTGATTCACTGGACGAAAATGACGAGTCTGCAACTGAGTTCCAGGCATTATTTGTCTGTTTAAAAATATAGCATTGTCTCGCCATCTCGTCACCACACACACAAGCATACTTTTCATTTGGTGCAATCGCTATTCCCAGACCAAACGACGACACTGCACCATAGGAATACGTTTGCGACGCTATAGCACTCCAACCAACTAAAGATGAATCTCTGGCGAACACCCACACCATTCTGGAAGTATATGATCCCAGCATAATATAATTGTTGGAAAGTGCTAAAGAATGTGCAAAATCCGAGTAAGAAGTGTAACCATCAATGACAGCAACACTAGCAGTGTTCCAATTGCCTGCAATGTTAGCAAAAATAAAAGCCTTTCTTGAACCATGTGCTGTAATAACACATGCCCTTTCATCGGGAGAAATCTTTGCATTGAATCCAAAAAAGACATTATTGGTATAAGCATCGAAAGTTGCGACGGGATTTGCACTAATCCACTCACCATTAGCATCTCTGCCAAAGATGTAGACTTTTCGAGCTGCAGCATTGCCAAAGACAAAATAGTTATCTGTCAATGCTTTCAAAGTGTATTGCGATCCAGGTCCAAAGACCCGAGCATGCATTGAGGATATATCCACTAAAGTGGATGTATTTGTGGGATTTGAACCTACATCAGAAGCTACGACAAGATTTCGAAAATTGCTACTCGCAGCAATTGAGCGATACGGTTTAGGGACAGAAGATATCAGCAATGGAACAGAAGGATACCATCCCGCAGGAACAATGCGACAAGCAGACGACGCCTTTGAAGGAGAATATCTTCCGGCTGCGCACAATGTGCAATATTGTGCGCCTGATATTGAGTATGATCCGGGCTCGCAGAGTACACACGGCCCATCACCAACTTCACTTTTATGCGAGCCTGCTGGACAAGCTGTACACTCAGCTTTGACACTGGTTCTGGTCCAACCGGCGTCACATATGCAATCCGTCGAGAGAGAGGGGGAATGTGAGCCGAGAGGGCATGGTAAACAATCATCGGTATAAATCTGATAGAACATTTCTGTGCAGCACAGCTGGCCTCGGGCACACTTTGCAACAGATACAAAAATGGTTGCTGGGCCTGCATTTGCACCTTGCATGTTGACTAGTATGTTACCAGAGGAGTAAGAGCTACCGCCTCCGCCGCCATCCGAAGACGAGCCTCCATACCAACCGTCGCCTCCCCTATAGTTGTACTGGGACGCTCCATAGCCGAAGGTTCCCGGAATCCCGGCTGTACCCGGCCCATCCTGACGACCTCCCATATTGCCGCCTCCACCAACGAGCCCGCCGCCGTCGCCGCCAACAGTATACCAGCTTGGCGAACCGGCGGCTCCAGCCACGACCAATCTAGAATACAAATCTTCCGGAGATGT
>JACCDO010082716.1_pt1 | contig 12218 bp, 6 predicted proteins | sample 7446101 | NCBI WGS metagenome assembly JACCDO01 (sample SAMN15323440, study PRJNA562643) | freshwater metagenome | isolation source: river surface water | place: USA:Blue River Watershed | collected 2017-08-16 | reverse complement strand
GGTGTAAGTGCTGTTTAATTGAACGTATGCAAAACTAAACGGCAAACAACTAGCACAGAACAGTGCGATGTGAATAGAAAATATATACAACATACTACTAACGTTCGCGAGTTAACAAAAGATTTTTTATACATAACAATATACTATATTGACAAGGATCATCCTTAATATACATATCACAATATTGCCGTTCTTTCTATAATTGCCATTTCCCAGTTACTATATCCTGATATAATTCTGGATCTACCCGTTTATAGCAACCAGCTTCAGCCTCTGTTGAGCTACCAGATCTCCCACGAGTCATACGACCAGCAAGTGCTCGATCTGGCACCCAAACCCAAACTTCGCCCAAACATCGTATAGGGTCAAATGCATCACGCACTAAGTCTGTCTTGATATGCTTGAAAGTTGCAGTGAGTGGAAGTGCCTCCATAACGCGGAGGAAGACAGGTCGGGCAGGCTTTTGCAAATTGGCTACGCAAACATCGCGCAACTGTTTCCATAAAATGGAGTGTGTCGACAAGTCATGAGCTGAGGTATTAGAAAGCATCACGTGTTGATCATCATGTAAGGAGTTCTTGCTCTCAGCAGCTGACGGGTGCAATACTACAGCCGCCATACCCGCCCTACCATCAGCACCAGGAATATTCACTCCATACACACACACTTCCTTTACTGCAGGTAGGCTAGCCAGCACTGCTTCCACTTCTACTGTACTGATATTTTCCCCCTTCCAACGGAATGTGTCGCCAGTGCGATCCGCCCATCGGAAGTACCCTTCTTCGTCGCGGCTCATCAGGTCGCCCGTGTCAAAATAAGAGTCTCCAATTGCAAACACATCCTTTATGATTTTATTATTTGTGGCGTTCGGGTTACCTTTGTATCCGTCAAATCTTCGGTCCGATCGCGAAGCATCCACTGCACCCACGACAAGACCAATTTCGCCAGGAGCGCTTAATTCACACAACCCCGTCACAGGGTGGCGCCAAGGTCGAATGACTGCGTCGCTATTGCCATTCTCTGTTGCTTTTGTGCCGCAATCGTTTTGTTTTTGTATTTTCAGAATACATACAGGATAAAAGAAGTCGAATATACGAGGTATCCAGCCGAGCGCCCCTGATGTCCCGGTGCCGTTGAACAGAGCAATGTTCCCTTCGGTAGAGCCGTAGAATTCTATAATGTTCCCAGAACTCTCTCCTATATTCATGAAATAGTTTCTTCGTGGGAATGGTTCATTTGACAAATATCTATCTTGAAATGCGCTCCAAACTTCAGCTCGTAGACCGTTGCCGAAGGCGCAGCGAATGCGCAATTGTGCGTCGTGTGGGCTCGGCGGAGCAGCCGTCAGGTACCTGGGAGCAATTCAATAAGATAAGGCGAGCGTGAGTAAAATATACCAAATGCATAGTCGGAGGGATTATAGTTGCTAAAATGTTTATTCGCACTTACCTACAAATCTCGCCGATATACTGAATGACAGTCACTTTGTGTGACACGCAATCTGCGCTAAAACAGGACGCACTGAATCGGCGGCGCGTAAGTAGCGTGGCTCCACTCACAAGGCAAGCACCTAGAAGGTATGGTGATGAGCTTATAGTTAGAGATAAAATAAAATAAAAGAATGTCCATGTGGAGCGTAGATGCATAGATCCAGCTAAGTACTTACCTACTGCGAGCATGCCAGCGGCGCTGTGATACATTGGCAATGGCGAGTAGACCACGTCATGTGTCTGGAGATCACACAGCACTCTGAATGGCGCGGCTGCATTAGTAAATCTGGAATGAGATATCTTAGATGCTTTCGGAAACCCCGTGGTGCCACTTGTATAGATGTATAGCAATGTATCGCTTTCGCGAACCCAGGAACGCGCGCTGCGCGGCAAACGTTCGGATGATGCAACGGATATGCCGCCTGTCGGAAGCATCAAATCTTCCCATATTAAAATCTGAATATGAGCTTCGTTAAACAGTTTGATCGTTGAAGAAGCTTGGAGTAAAGCTGCACATGCCCTGTCGGTGATTAATATCCTTGGCCCTTCATGCGAAAGGGCGACAGTCACTGCGTGAACAAGGGAGGTACCTCTAGCATGGGTATTAATGAGCGCTGCCGTGACGCCTGCTTTTGCTAGTCCAAGCCATAGGCATACATATGCGGCACTGTTTTCCATCATTATAGCAACGGTACCACCTCTTGCTTGAGAATCGTCACACAAATAGTCTTGCAAAGTACTATCACTGCTTGCGGATTTTGTTTTATCTAGCTCCCGAGCTAGCGATTGAAGTGCGAGTTCTTCTCCTAAGTGCACGGCCCTTGCCCAGTGTGCACATCGGTTTGCCAGTATTTCCATTTCCGCCAATGTCATACCTCTACCTTCCTCAGCGTCTAAAATGGCTAATGCAGATTGTCTATGAGAGTTAACAAAGGGGCGCACAATCTTGTCTACAGCATTTTCAAACTTGTCGGCAAAGGAATAAAGACGACCACCATACCGTAAACCATGAAATCGCACGTCAATAAGTAATGTTAAAAGTCTTAATAGAAAATGAACTTTACGTTGTATATTGGCTGGAACAATTAATCGTGCTAATATTGGAATTGTAAAAGAACACGCTAAAACAGTCGCAACAGTACGAGTCGAGTTTGACGTTGCATTCTCCGCCGAAGAACCTTTAGCAGAGTTTGCATGACAAAGCCACGAAGTGATAGACGAAGGCAAAGTGAATTCACTTAAACCAAAACTCATTTTGACAACTCTAATAGAATATGTACAGCTTAAATTCGGAGTGAGGTCCTATTGTTTTCACCAAATCCTTCTCTTTCCAAAGATGTCTTAACTTTTTCCCAGAGATCATGGGATCCCATGGGATCATGATAAGTACGTATATATATTAATTAGTACGTTTCGGTTAGGGTTATGGTTACGGACAAATAAAATGTAGCATAGCTCCTATGGCATCAGCGTAATTCAGACTCGTACATTACAAAATGAAAAGGTGAAAATTCGAAGGTGAGAGCTAGTCAATGTAAAATAGTTAATGAAATAGTCTACAAAAATATCATCATATGTCGACACAGTCGATCCGTTGAACAGAAAGCTCTATGCACCAGTAGATGCTAACCCTAACCCTAACTTTTCAACCACAAATTATAAACATGTGATTTGCAGTAAGTCTTACTAAAGATCAGAGTGATGCTAAAGGTATTCAATTGTCAGACATCCACAAATAGTCAACAACGCCTAAGGGCTATGCTGGCAGGCGCTGCCAATCCGGGGGCAATAGATCGTCCAGATTTAATTTGGCATCAGCTATCCAACGCTGCGGAGCGAAAACCAATCCGTCTAGTCTGCGTCGCAGCCAAGCGCCCCACCAGCTAAACGAGCTGTTAGCAATGATATAATGTTTGCAGTGGGACATCAAGAATATCTCTTGAATATTGGCGTCTGGATCATTAGACGAAATGATAAACGTGATCTTATACTCTTTCGGAAAATTCTTTTGACACCAAGCAATATCATCTGAGAAAACGAAGAAATGTGCGTTCGGAAATTGATTGTGGATCCTTTTCATCGCAGCCAAGTAATACTCGATGTTCAGCACATAATGATAGGATAAATGAGATAAGTAGTCGCCATGACGAACATGCACCATCACTGCTTCGCTGGATTGGATGGATTCGATGTATCGCGCATAGTCCTGGGTCAATGCAGAGACAGGTTGCAGCTCGTTTACTAAATGGGACCGAATAGAATCAAAGTATCGATATGACTGCCAATAGCCGGTAAAATAGTGGTTTTCGTTCCGCTTCATGTACATATCAATAATGCTGGGGTCATAAGCAAAGTTTTTTTTCTCGGAGTGCTTCAAAGGACGTTTTCTTGCAATTGAGCGCATGACATTTTGCAAGACATTGGGATGCAAATCCTCCAAAGGTTCTTGTGACACGTTAGTAAAACGAGCGACGTTGACTCGAAGGTTTTTTAATTGCATATCTCTTCTTGTATCGCCAGCTGATATGTGATCGTACCAACTTGTATCTAGAACCAATTTAGCTTTGTGATGTAACGCTATTGCTCTCCCGGTTGCGTATTGGAAATATTGATTACCCAAACCACCAACTATTTGAAACGCAACCACATTATTTCTATCCGATGTGCTTTCTTGCATGCTTGTACCTGACATGAAGCTTCGGTAATGTGATGCGCGTTCTTTCGAGGACTGAACTTGGTACAAACAGAAAATTAGCAACAGAAAAAATACAGAGCTGATAATAAGAGAACATCTAGAAGAAGAAATTACACGCATTTCCATTAGTAACACAATTTTCCTAGGGGAAGCTTTTCACCATCCCGTTTGGACACATGAAAATATGCAAGTCCGAAAATTGTTCAAAATTGAGCGTTAAATACAATTCATATTGATGAATAAAGTGTAAAGGTACTAGAAGCACATTTTATAGTTCCAATACCATCCATTCTAAAAGAGTAAACGCTTTTTTGAAAGAGTATAACACGCGCATTCGTTATTCGCTGTATAAGGTTTTTTCATTAATAATTAAGGTTAAATTCACTTATTAATCGAGTCTGAACTGGTCAGTACAGCAGATATGAGTGGAGCCTACTTTTATACGTCATTAATCTTTGCTTGTTTAAGCGCCGTACTTATATACATTATTATTTTTCGGGCAGATGCGCGTATTGACAGTGTGCTTTCAATAAACCCTACCATTCGTCACAACTTCGCGGAGCAGAATATTGGTTCCGATGGAACTGGTACTGCAACAAGTGGAAAATTATTTCGCGGCGATCGATTTCGAATATTCGATGAGAGTTTGATTCGGTATAGCGATTTTCAGAAGATAGTTCAGAAAACCAAGTACTCGGGTGAAATCGATGAGCACGTTGGAGATTTGTTTTGTAACCATTGGAGCGTGGTTACCACCATTTTTAAACCATCCGATGCCGTCATCCGCCAGGCACAATTGCAAAATTGGTGCCTCGTCATTGTTGGTGACAAGAAAGGGCCAAAAGATTACCCTATTCCAGCCAGTATGCATGGACATAATGCAAATCACACTGAAAACGTGGTTTACCTCACCGTGGATCGACAACTTGAATTAGAAGAGCATCTACCCCTATTATCGCATTTGCCGTGGAACCATTTTGGCCGAAAGAACGTGGGGTATTTGTACGCCATCTTGCATGGGGCGACAGTGGTATGGGACTTCGATGACGATAATTTGCTCCTACAGTCTGACGGCATGCTGACAATACCCGGCTTGGAAACGGGCAGCGTGCCAATAGTGAGGCGTCTACATGCATATAAACCTGATGTCAGTGAAAAGCTTAATATGGAAAACACTGATTCCAAAGTTCTCCGACACAGACAGCTCGTCGACCAAAACGTTACAGATCACGAATCGACTGAGGTTGGTGTGCGAGCACGCCGATCTCTGGCGATATCACTCATTCGAAGGGAACTGCATGGTCGAAATTACATAACAGACCCTAGATCATTCTCTCCGATATGCAAGGCGCGCGAAGTTGGCGCCAAGGGACGGGGGTGGCCCAGAGAATTCGCAGCTTTCAACCCATACCCCATCATGGGTGCGCCGTCGCAACCTTCTTGGCCTCGTGGACTGCCTTTAGAGCTGATTAAGAAAGACGGTTACAGCAAAGTGTTAACAGATGTAAATTTGACATTAGATAGCGTGGGTGTAGTTCAGGCGCTTGCAAACGGCGATCCTGATGTAGATGCCATCTACCGCCTAACGCAACCATTGCCGTTTTCTTTCCCGTCGCGTTCCGCAAATAGTAGAAATATCAGCCCTCTATTGCAAAAAGATGCATCAGAGCGTGATGGAGAGACCATTCTGCCGCTGCTTGTTCCTGCCCATGCCTATGCTCCCTACAATGCACAGGCTACGTTGCACTTTTACCCAGCCTTGTGGTCGCTGCTTTTGCCCGTCACAGTTCATGGCCGAGTGTCGGACATATGGCGCGGTTATTTGGCCCAAAAGTTGTTTAGAGATGTTGGATTACAGCTTCTGTTTTCCCCTCCGCTTGTCAGGCAGGATCGCAATGCTCACAATTACATTGGTGATCTGGAGTCGGAAAGCCCTCTCTACGCAAGGGCACACGTGCTTGTTGCCCAATTAAACGAGCTGCAGCTTCAAAATAGCATTCGAAATTTCCCAGGTCGTATGGAGGAGCTCTGGATATGGGCATATGAACATGGCTACCTAGAAAAAGAAGACGTCACGCTTTGTCAAGCTTGGATTCAATCTCTAATGGTGGTGGGCTACACCTTTCCCCGCGCAAAGCTATTATAAAGTAAATACTTAAATAATATGTATTAATTATTTTGTAAACTATGGTATTGCATATATATAAGAGCTAAAACAGCGTTCCAAAGCATTTTGCAAAATTTTCACTTATTCCACTTCAGTTGAACCATTTTAGCAAAACCTGCCGTCAGTGGAATTGCGATCAGGGTGCTATATTTAAAAACTTTTCCTGTCCCTGGGAGTTTGGCTATTTTAATTGGAGCCGCACAACATATTCCTAAGCCCAAACTAGCAGATCCGACAAACTGTATAGGGTGAGACCTACTAAGCGAGGATGCGTATTTGTATTCACTATTCAGGTACTCGGATATCATAAACATTTGAATATCCAATTTTAGTTTGGTGTTTTTTAGCGAACGAAGTACTGCTGATTCGCTATTGTCAGCAATGCTATTTGTCCCAGCCCAGTCCTTTAAAGTTGATCCCAATTTATCTGCCATAGTAAGTGCACTCACAAGTGCCGGTTTAATACTGAAAATGGCATCTCGTATCATATCCATAGTCGTATCTAATGGGCTAACATCCTCTTGTTCATTTCTGTGTTTCGCTTCTGTTCCGTCCTTTCCGCCCATCTGGAAGCCTGTCCGGTAATTCGTGATAAGATATCTATATGTTAGTTAAGTTGTACAAATTATTGCAAATACACTCGGTTTTGTACGCGAAATGCAGTTTGTATAAGCCAATTGGAGAAATCTGAAAAATAGTAATGACCTCTCTTTTTATTCAGGTTAGACTGGTTCTTCAAAACCCCGCAACATCGGGCAACTCTGTTAAAATGATATATATTAGAGCGTGATCAACAGCGTTCTGAGAAAGGTTTAAGTCTATACTCTTCTTTTGAAAGTTGATCTTGGGTTTTGAAATATTTATATTCTGCACATGAAATGGGGTTATCTCTGCTTGGATATTACATTACATTCTACATTCTCTTATTTGGTAGCCTAAAACTCCTTGCGAGAACTATTCATCTTTGAGGGTGTCCGCTTTACCGAAGGGGAATTCGCGCCAGACTCTAAAGGAACAGCACTTGTGCTTCTTCCGACGTTTCCGTTGTAGTGCAGCTCAAGAGTTTCGATTGTGTGCTTAAGTTTGAGGATTTCCACATTAAGATTATTCATAAAACGGGAAAGATCGCCCACTTCGTCAAAGACGCTCACAACGCCGAGTTCCTCACTGTTCTCTGTGTACTCCCATGGCTGCGGGGCCCACGGCAGCGGTGGCTTAATCATCAACGAATTAAACTTGCGTTTGATTTTGTCCACAGCACGCTGAGCTTCAATGGCGTCCAGCTCCTCTGGCGTCAGATTGGGATCGTCAATGTCGACGTCGTCTTCGTCCGCTGCGCTTTCGTCATCTGAAATAATGTCATCCTTTAGGCGCTGTTTAATAACATCATCTACTTCGAACTCGACACAGCCAGATGTAAAATGCGCGTGTAGAATATAATCTCTCGGCTCGAGTACTTTTTTATCAGAGTAAGGAATAATGGCGTATCTTCCAGGGAGCAGAGAAGTGCTGCAAGAGCACACGTTGCTAAAAGCAAGGGAGTCACTGCATGCAACGACTTTTCGTAACTTAAATTCTGTGCAACGATTCTTTAATCCGAAAAGCTTGACAATCACAAAGCCGACACCAAAGCGCGGATATTTCATACAGGACGCCAAACGTTCACCACGGCTCGCGAATTCTGACGAAAGTATTTCTCGGGGATCTTCACCTAATCTACCCACCGACCAGCGACGATCTGGCTGATACATTGCAAAACAGATAACGGTTGGCTCAGTGACCGAAAAAGGGTACATAGGGTTATCCGTAAAATCTTCGTTCATGTCAATGCTCTTGTAAGGTCCGAACGGGGATTGCTCAACCACCCCTTTGACAGCTTCGTCGCCTTCGCGCGCCACCTTTTCTGTCCCTTCGACATCGTCTTCACTGTCATCCGGTTCAAAAACTGCAAAGCCGGCGCCGTCTGTGATGTCTTGGTCTAGAGCGGAGCCCTTCTTGTCCGCATTTTTTTCTGTGTCTGTGACAGGAGCATTGTCCGCTACATTTCCAAGCATATCTCTGTTACCATCGTTCATAGTGCCATCGAAACCATTGCCGCCCATGCTGTGAAGGCTCTCGGATCTCTGCCCGACGTCCTCCTTGAGTTCCAAATTCCTTGCCATTTCTAATGCCAGAGCATTGTCATCTGCATCATCGTGATCTTGGTAGGAAACTTTCATCGTATTGATTGCCTGTTTCAAGCTTTCGTCTATAACTTTCTGTTGCTTTTCACGTTTGATCCTGTTTTCCTCGTCGATGTTAAACTCGTCTTCCAGCAACAGCGGTGGTCCCCCCGACCCACACAAGAAGTCTCCGGGTATCCATTTACTATAAAAGGTCTTTGTTTGCAAAGGTTTCTCTTGGCCTGTACTGAGGTCTGTAAGGACATAAACGCGATTGAAAATGTCGACGAAATCTTCTATACTAATCCAGTGAATATCTTTCTCATACGGCTGAGGCGACCGCAAGTTGGCCCGACCTAAAAAGGCAGCCGTCATGGCGTCCGGCTCATCAGGTTGCTCCAACTTCAGAAATGCATCGATTCCAGTGCGGTCTTCATTATCAAAAAACTCGTCGTCTTTGATGAAATTAACCAACTCATTATCATCATTTCGCTCATTCGGATCGAGGCCCAATCCTCTCTCGTACATGATTTCGCGGGTTCTGTGTCTCAATTTAATGCCTATCTCCCTGTACATGATCCAATTTTGATGTCCAAGACTCCACTTTCCATTGAAAAAACCTTCATCTTTTTGCAAATTACGAACACATACCATACCAACTGTCAGAGCATCAAGTTCCTCGGTAGGGAAGGCCGTCACTGATTCAATCGCTAGCACCTGGTATATTAGCCCTACAGTAATACCTTGTCTATCGGCAAGTCGCTCACAGTAAGGGTCTGGCACCCATTTCCCACACCCTATTAAGCGCCTCTTTTTTAATGCATTATCCAGGGCATCCCAAGTGCTATCGACAATGGTATCTAAATCTTGGTTTAGCTCGTTGCGCCTTGTTGCGCAATCAGCCGCTGGTGTGAGATCCATAATCGTACGCTCTAAAATACCGTGGACGATAGCTTCGTAGCAACCATGTAATTTGGCATACGCTTTTTCGAGCAACATGGCGAATGTCTCATTGGGATCTTCGTTACGTGCGAAATGAACTTTCCCAGAACTTCTGCAAGGTATGCGATCATCAATATGCACATACCGCCATCGTCCAGCCTTATAAAATTTAAATGTGTATATGCCCTGAGATGCATGTTTATCAGATACCAATAAAGCTGTAATTTGTTCGGGTCTGCATGCCAGCAAACGTAATGAGTTGACGAAGTGACTATTGCCTAGAGCACCTTGCACAATCATAGGAGTGCTCGGACGCCCTGTACAGAACACCGGCATTGTGCAATCTATAACCTCGCCCGCGCAAATTCTATTCCATTTAATGCTAACACTGGGAAGCGCTCCTTTGGGCGGGTGTACAGGATCGAAATACAAAGCGCGGGTATCTGCGGGAAATGTTGTGTCACAGAAATAACCTTCTACCGTATCCAGTAGATCTATTTCAGCTTGTAAAGCAACATCTTTGTCTGCATAATTGAAATAGTTACCAATAGCCAATCCTGTGTCTATCTCTGCAACATCGTCTTCAAGTGAGGCTGCCATGGTAACGAATGAATAATTCTCTTATTTAAGATGATATAATAATATACTGGTAAAAATATTCTAAAAGAATACAAATATTAATCGGAATAAAAGCACATTGTGGCTTGGAAAGTATGAATCGCATGCGTAAGTCGCATTGTGATTATCAAACTTCTCCTGGGAGTTCCGGCCCACAGTTCCCCCTAAATAAATCGCCTAACCAAAGGATTTAATCAAAAGTCTAAGCAATCAACTGGGGAAATGGTGATGACAGATGAAGAGTACTTCAGGACCCTTCCTGATTATGCGGAGTTTGCTCCGTACTTGGAAGGTGGAAGTGATAACGTTGAGATTCCCGCTTTCCAGACAGACTTGTCTAGCATCATTGTGGTAGATAATATCCCAAAGGTAGGTCCTGAGAAAATGGCTAAGCTAAGAGATGTCATTCTCAAGATATATGTGCGCATTCGCGAGAAGTTGTCGGCAAATGATTTGGATATGCCGTTCGACGAAGCTACACAGATGACCCTTGGATTTTGCTTCATCAAGTTTGGTAATCGCAGTGAAGCCGAAAAAGCTATGGAAGTCACGCAAGGTTTCTCAATGGATAAAAAGCATTCATTTTTAGTTTCGATGTACACCGATTTAGATAAATATGGTCGCTTGAGTGATGATTGTGTCGAGTACGAACCTGCTCCTTTCAAGCCTCGTCCTGATCCTACCATGTGGTTGTCTGATCCGGCGTGCAGAGATCAATTTGTTATAAGGCATGCTCATGAAACTGAAATTTTCTGGGCAAATACAACTGCGGGGGATAAGCCTTCATTAGTCTACGGGGGTGAGAGACAAAAAGAGAGCGGTGCAGGAGTAGTTTGGTGTGAATCATATGTGCAATGGAGTCCACAGGGAACATATTTGGCCACGTTTCATACTCGTGGAGTCAAATTATGGGGATCATTTAATTTTGAGGATCAGGGCAAGTTCGGCCATAGCGGTGTGCAGGAGCTGCAATTTTCTCCCTGTGAGAAGTACATGAATACATACGCCTTTCCTGACCCCAACGACCCTAGCTCTTCTACAGCAGAAACGATCATAGTATGGGATATCTTATCACAAAGTAAATTGAGAGTGTTTGAATGGAGAAACCCGCTCTTACCCAATTTTCAAGTCGAAGCGAAAACATATCTGCACACCGAAAAGATGGCTCAAGAAGGAAAAGAACCACAATTGATAACTCTGCGAGGTAGAGTGGAAGGATATAATGCAGACACATACTGCTTCACGATCAAAGAGGACTCCAAAATTCATGAAAATATTCGACACGACTCTGTTCAACAATTGCAAGACCCGAATAGGCTCAAATGGTCACCGGACGGTCAATTTGTCGCGAAGTTGGATATTCATCCGAGTGGAACTGACATCATATCTATATTTGAGCTTCCTAGTATGAAGTTATTAGACAAAAAATCGCTTGTGGCAGCTGGTGCACTTGATTTTTCTTGGTCTCCCAAAAAGAACATGCTTGCCTATTGGGCACCTGCCGTAGGAAATTTGCCGGCGGGCATTAATATTGTTGGCATTCCCGACCGAAAAGACATTTGCTCGCGTAAATTATATCAAGTGCAAGATGGATGCATGGCATGGCAAGACCAGGGCGAGTACTTATGCGTGTATATGACCAAAATTGTGGGCAAGAAACGTACATTCGTGCTACTTTTCTTCAGAGTTAAGGAGCCCGATTGTCCTGTAGAACAGTTAGAGCTCACCGAAACCGTGCGATCTGTAGCTTGGGAACCAAGTGGTGATCGTATCGCCATAGTAACAGGTGAGGCTCGCTTGTTTAACACGTCTTTTTATAGCATGAGTGGTATTGCCAAGGATGTTAGCGCCACTGGCGTGTCTGCTGCGGCTGAGAGGAATATCCCGGGATTGGCCCCTGTGGTAAACAAAAAAACCGCACCTGTCAAAGAGAAGAAAGAGCTTACTCTCCTCTTTACATTACAAGGTTTACAATCCACAGATGTCATCTGGAGTCCTGCCGGAGGAATTGTTGCGCTGGCTTTCTACGCTTCGGATACATGTATGTTTGACCTCCACGATGTTGATAACAACCAGAACTTGTCATCACGACGCCATGACCGAGGAAATCGTTTGGTTTGGGATCCTTCTGGGCGTATCTTGGT
>JACCDO010023170.1_pt1 | contig 12219 bp, 8 predicted proteins | sample 7446101 | NCBI WGS metagenome assembly JACCDO01 (sample SAMN15323440, study PRJNA562643) | freshwater metagenome | isolation source: river surface water | place: USA:Blue River Watershed | collected 2017-08-16 | reverse complement strand
TGATTAATGACCACATAGCACTAAAATATAACATCAAATTGTTTTTCTTTTTCATCAACGATGAAGATTATGCGACACCTAAATATCACTTCTAATAATAATTTATAGCAATGACTTAATCTATTCTTAATCATACATACAAAAAAACTTAAGAATTGGAATAAACATTATTTTCTAGTATGCTATTACAAAATAATTCATATTAAAACCGGTACTACTGTAGTACCGGTATCGGTACCAAAAATTGGCGAAATAAAAAAATGCTTACGGAAGTGGCTTTCCACTACGGATTCCTTGAAAGCCGCTTCTTTGACACCACAGCCTCTACCGTACACAAATACTCACTAAAGAAGTGATAATCAATTCACCTCGTGATTTTGTGTTAGTGATGACTCTTTCTAGCGCCCTGACAATCGCCCTGCTGTGCATATGCGTGGCATGGCATTGGAAGAGCGTTGTCTCTTTTACATCAGTATATAATTCCAAATACACCAAAAATAGTCACCAAATGACTATGGGTTTTCGACAAGAATTTGGAGCAGGTGGAAAAATACTTCTGGCTGTGAGCGTTGCATGCCTGCTAAAATCCCGCTTGACGACTATGGATGTGCGATCAACTACAATTTGTCCATCAGGACCCGGCAGTGAGGTAGTCATACAAACATTTCAATCAAATGATAAAGATTACCACTGTCTGCCATTGGGGGACTGGGCCAAACAGATAATTGCATCACCCATAGTATTGCCAGGCAGCAAAGACTGGGATAGCACCATTTTTCAAGGACCTCGTGGTCTTCCTAACAGCGTACCTCTGCGGAAGTAAGTAATTACAGCTGTAATTACAACTTATTATCGGTATTACTACTTGCTCCGCATGAGTTAAAATGAATTCTATTTGTTCTGTATTTGTTGTAAGTCTTATTTAACGTATTCATTGTTACTGGAACTTTATCTGAAAGAAAAAATGTATTTTAAAGATGTATTGTAATTACCACGCTCGATCTATTAGTGAATAACTCGAACATTACCTAAGCATCATTTGCATTAAAATTTTATTATTGTTATTACAAAATAATTCAGCGATTTAATTCACTTGGACAAATGTTTAATATTGCTAATTTAGTCGACCCAGAATTACATGAATCCATCGTTGAGGCAAATAACGAACTTAATTGAACGGATTTTGATTACTTTTATTACAGGGAATTCCGGTACCGCAGGTGCAACCTGTAACTGTATTATTTCTAGGAAGTATATACGAGAACGAGGACTAGATAGATGCGTGGAGAAATTGCGTTACGCGGTTGCACCTGGTACCGGTATGGGATTAGAATTTAAAAAAAAATGGTACCATATCATTTGGTATCACAATTAAAACTCGCTGAGTGTCTGGCGAGTGTCTGGCGAGTGCATTGGTAGGTTTATACACAAGCGTGTGTGTGTGAGTGAATAATTGAGTCGGTTAGTAGGTGTTGAGTGCATAAGTCGCTAATAATAAATAAAGTGTTGGAGCAGCAATGGTACCATTGCTGATTGTGACTGTATTTTTTCTTTTTCTGGTTCAAGTGATTATCAGTATAGAAGTAACAAAAGAATTGTATTACCAGTATTTATTGGACTTCGACAAAGATTTGAATCGTTTGAATGATGTTACTCATTTTGAATTATTCAAAAGTAATGCTGAATATATTGAACAGAATAATAATTGTAAGCTATTATCACGGACCATAGAGAATTGTAGTATTGCTACTTTTCAATTAGGGTTCACACAATTCACTGATATGTTATCACATGAAATTGATGCATTTTTTGGTAAAATAATTCAAACTAATGATAATAATAATGAGTTGAAACATGAAGACAATTTTATTGCTATGAAACGTCGCATGAAAAAGTACAAGAGAGTCTTATATGAAAATGATCAAGATATGGATATATTTTCATCATTTAAATCACTAAATTGGGCGACTACAAATAACCCTTTAAGTAAACCTATTGTAACTACTGTACGAAATCAAGGTATTTGTGGTGCCTGTTGGGCATTCGTCGCTACTGCTGCAATCGAATCAACAATATATATTACTACAGGATATGACGTGAAATTAAGGTCTGTATTCACTTATTACTTTCTTCCTTATTATCGCACTAACATTCGCTAACTCTTAGTGTACAAGAATTAATCGATTGTGACACAACTATGAATAAAGGATGTGCTGGTGGTAACCCTATATATGCTTATCAATATGCTGAAAAGGCAGGTCTAACCACGTGGAATGAATATCCATATAGAGAAAAAAATGGTGAATGTTATAAGGATAAGTATTTATCGCATGGATTTATAAATGGTTATACAAGAATCCCTAGTAGTAATCAGTTTTTAATTCAACAATATTTAAAATTAGGCCCAGTATCAGTAGGTGTATGTGGTACTGACTCATCATTTTTATTTTATACTTCTGGAATATTTAATGTAAAAACATGTTGTTCAACACAAAATCACGCAATGTTACTCGTTGGTTACGATGTTGATAATACTACCGGGATTGAATATTTTATCGCATTAAATAGTTGGGGTAATCGATGGGGTGAAAAAGGTTTCATGAAGATAGAACTATCACGAAATGCATCAGGCACATGTGGTATTGCACTGAATCCATCTATGCCATTCTCTGGTTACTTAGTCGATGTAGATGACATCGATAACAATAACAACGATGATAATACAAGTATTTTCACCAAAATATATCTATTTGTTACTTTAAATTGGGTTACTATATCCCTGGTACTAACCATTATACTGTTGTTGTATGTGTGTGTGATGTTGATCAAGTCCTTGTACACCGACTATCTGCGCTGTGTTGCAAGTGATTACCAAAGAGTAAATGGTAGTGTGAATATATAATGTAATGTAATAAAATGTATCATTAAACACTTATTTACTATCACCTTGTTCCTCTAATAACGGCGCAATCATGACGTCATCCATTGTTACAGAGACATAACTGACTGTATCATTATTTATTATTTTTTTATTTTTATCTATTTCATTTAATTCATATGGAATAAAATAACTTAATATTGTTGCCGTGCCACACATGCATCCAAGCACCAGTATTGCTGATTGTATATTCAAAAGCTGTGATATCCCACCTATTAATGGACCAGATAAAATACTGCCTGAATTAGTAAAAAAGGAAACGTTACTAATACTGGTTCCTGAATGAACACCTTGTAAATGTCCCGCTGAACTATACATGGTGGGTATTAACGTACTACATCCACAACCAACTAAACTAAAACCAATGATCGCTACAAGTACATTTGCAGAATTCGTACTTGTCACCATTGAGGAGAGAAATATAGCAAGACATCCAACGATCATAAGTATTCCAGATATAAAAACTAGTCGTTGTCGACCTATTCTAGCTCGTATTTTATCACATAAAAATCTTCCAGTTCCCATAAAAATCATAAAAAAACTATATCCTAATGTTGATTGCACGCCGTTAGTGGACAAAACCCTGGTGAAATATATGGTGGCCCACGAAGTCAGAGAGACTTCACCCAAGGCTGCCAAAAAACCAACTAATCCTAAAAATAATACTGGATTTTTTACGGAAAATATAGATTTTTTGTTGTTTTCATTTTCAGTTATATTAACTTTATAATCAGTTTGATTGGCATTATGTTCATCATTTGAAGCAGTAATTTCAAGCTCCTTGTTTAAGTCATATAGTTTATCATACGATATTAAACTTAATAAAACTCCAACAGTAGTATAAATTAAATAAATATTCAATGGCGATACTGATACCATAGTAAAAACAGCAGCAATTTGAGCACCAATAGCAGCAGATACTGAATAAGATCCATGAAATGAACCTAAAATAGGTTTTTTAGCAACAAACTCAGTTAATACAGCAGCACTATTCATGCTAATATCCATCAGCCCTTGACTTAGTCCAAAATAAAGCATAGTAATTAATAAAATAGAAAATGTAGGAGACAATGCTACTGTAGTAATAGCTAAACACATTAAGAAACTTCCAGCGGCAACAGATTGTTTTGATCCAAATGATTGTAATGACCAAGAGGCGAATGGTGTAATTATTACTATACCTAGACTAAACATAAAAATTGTCCATCCGTAATTAACATCAGATAGTGACAATTCGTCCTTTATTCTTGGATTTACTGTTGTCCAACAACTATTGTAGCAACCCTCTAAACAATAGAAAAAATATACAAAAATTCTAACGTATGAATTATCACTTAACGTCAGACATGATATTTGTCCCATATTCAAATTATCTATTAAATGGTTGGATTCAAGCGAAAGAATTCGCCGATTAGCGACAGTTTCTCGTCGCCCAGATCGCTTGTTTCAACTTAACGCAACAAATTCGCCAAATCTTTTTTTTCGCAATATTTTTTTGGGTGTGGAGGTTTGATTGATTCATCTTTTCACCGGTACCAAAATTACGAACAAAAATTACATTTTGGTACCAGAATACCTGGCAGTTATACCGAACCGCGTATGTGTTCATCGAGCCATTTTAACTCCCAGTTGAATTTTCAAAAGTAACCAAGAGTTTGCTACCATTGCGTGTTGTGTAGCAATGCAGTTGAATGAAATTGGCTCCAAGTCATTAATTGATGAAAGTGATACAAAATCGAGTAATTATGTAGAAAATAACAATAATACAATAGAACTATTGCATCGTATTTCAATTGATTCATCGCAAGCATTGAATATTTATGATATAATAACAACTAATGAGAAATATCGCGATATCTATGCTTACTTATGTTTCAGTGGTCTGCTTTGGCCAAGATATGACCACTTTGTAAAAGCAAATGATTATTATTCGCTTTACAAGTATCTATTTGTGTGTTCATTTAATTTATTTGTTAGATTTATTACAGCATTATCATTTGGATGGTACTGTTATATTCTAATTTTTGACAATATATACTTGAATGATTTGAAAAAAGTATTTCCAGATACTGAAATATCACATAAATTAAAATTTGCATTTATATTTGGTGGAGTTATTTTATTAATTCAGATAGTAGCAATTATTCCAACTGTTATAGAATACCGTGCACGAATTTTCTCAAAAGATCCTAAATATCAAGGATTTTTAATGCCATTTCACTCCGAGAAATATTTACCAATACTACTGCAATCATTACAAATTGCTAAGTATTATGCGATCATTTGTACTATATTAATGGTGCTTTGCGCTACAGTACTCAATATAGCAGATTTTGCTCCTGGCACGGAGTATATTGGCGCCATTGCTCCACTCGCAATTCTAACATTGACTTTTCCTCTATCATTTTGCCTTTTTTTTTTATTAATTGATTTAAAAATGTCGCATTTATTAGTGCAAGATGCAATTGATAACATCGATAACAAGAAATTAACATATGAAACATTTTATCGTTACAGGAAAAGTATTAATAATTTCGTTACTAACTCATACTGGATTAATTATTTGTTCATACCAACTTGTGTATTAAACGCTGTGGCAGTAATAGTAACCGTTGCATATACCAACTCAGATGCAGCTTATATTTTGAATTTGTCAATTCTATTTTCTAGAGAAATTTTTTTTTTGGTCATAGCGTTAGTTTACATTGCCAAAATTAATGATCTAAGTTCAAGTTTTATGTTGAAATTATCAGATTCTGAGTTTTCAACGACCACAGAAGGGATCAGAATTTACCATTCTTCAGCGTATCAACCTATTTCGTACACGATCCTAGGTTATAGTTTTACGAGAACGAAGCTTCTAGTGCAGTTGATTACCTACATACTTAGTGTGTTTATCACGATTTTACAAAGCATTCTCGATTCCAAATAAAACCAGGATTATTTCATGTAGTTTTGTCGATTTTGTCGTTTATTATGTTATTTAACTCACTTTTAACACCGATCCCTTCCTTGCAAACCGGTACTCTTGGATAAAAAATAAAAAAAATTTTTAGAAGAAATATGAAGAAAAACGCAATTTCCTGGGTGAATTCGCTGCTGGGTGTGCAGGCGGTGCACCCACAATTGGTGCTGGACTGTTATCGAGCATCGATATTGTTTCATTGTTATAAATTTTTTAAAGATCAACCAAATAAATTGAACTTAATATCACCAAGTGAAAGTGATACAACATCTTGGTATGATGCAGTAGGTATTCAACTCATTCACTCATTAATTCTATTATTTACTTAGTTTATTTTTCTTTTATGCACTTGCTAGATGAAAAAATAAAGAATGATACGAATTATAATGCATTGCGGCAACATGTTAACACCTCCTTACAGTCTCAACTAGTTGATGTATTTCAAAATATTCATGCTAATAATGCCGTTATTGACGATGTTGAATTAAAAAAATTAAGATTAAAAAACATTAAAATAGATAAAAAGAAATTAAGCGATTTAGTAGGTTTTGAATTAGAGGTGAAGCCATCGACAGTAGTAAATGCTGGTGATGGCGTGTTTGTCAAAGAAGGGAGTATTCTACCTGGACAAGTTATCGCTTTATTTCCTGGTCATGTTCATCTAGCAGAATTTACTAAAAAAAAAGAGCATATTGAGAGTTTATTGCCAGACGATAATTTTATGCTTATGGTGAGGAAGGATAATATTATTATTGATTCCAGGCATATTGTACATAATAAAAATCCATATGCAGTGGCACATAAAGTAAATCACCCGCCTCCAAGTATTTTACCCAATGCATTACAATTACCATTCAATTTTGCTAGTGACCCATTAGATATAAGTGATGACGTTTTCCCTCATGAGTTAAGGTATTTAGTACCTAATAGATATAGTAAAGAACCTAGTTTCTTTGGTTCCCCAGATAGATCCGCATTTATGCATACAATGTTGTTGCTATCAACAAAGCACTTATCCGTTGGAGATGAAATCTTCATGGATTATCGCTTAAAAGTTGATGAAAATAGTAAACACAATGCAAGTCTTCCTGTTTGGTACACACCAACCAGTCTCAATAAGCCAGAGCAAAAAGACGAAGAATAGCGTGTAGTATATGCAGTGTATATATTAACAATAAATACAAATTTATTCAATAAAATCTTCTAAATCTGCAAATGCATCATCACCACCTTCACCTTCCAACCAATCATCTATCACCTGATTGCGACTCCTTAAGCGTTTATTCTGTTTGTTACTACTTGAACTATAGAAATTAATGGACATTTGACTGCGTTTGGATACTTTATTATCACGATTTACTCGTCCAATTTTATATTCTTCATCATCATCACTATCATCGTCGGGGATTACATTATCTTCTTCGTCGTCGTCATCGTTATCAAGTGCATCACTATCGTCACTTGCAGATTCATCGTGACGTTTCTTTTTTTTATTTAATTCATTTTTATTATAATAATTTAATTTTGTTTTATTCATTTTGGCCATGAAAACACGTCCGTTACTATCAATAAGCTGGAGTGTATTATAGAGATTGATGGGGGTGCTACCTACCTCTTCGATACTCTTCCACGTATTACTTTTATCAATTTCATTCAAAATATGTAATAATTTCCATTGTAATTCATCAATTTTCAGGGCTAAATTATGTGCATATTTAACAAAAGCATTGGCTGCGCTTGGAGTGTGATCTAAGTACTCCCGGCAGTGTAACAGCTTGATTGGATCCACTTGCTCCAACAATGCGTGAAGGAAATAGCTTGGTTGATAAGATCGTGTAGTAGTGAAATTACTAGTAGAGTCAATATTTTTCACATTTTTATTACCGTTTGAATCATTATGACTTGATGGTACTTCAACCGCGTCGTTTGCTTCTAACTCACCTTCACTTTCATCACTATAAAAGCTTATATTTGTACGATTTTGAAGATTATTTTGATATAATTTGGTATAATTTTGTAATAATCGTACAATTTTTGTACATTCTTGGTTACATTTCGTGATAAACTTGGTTGCGCAAGCGAATATTGGACCTTTTCGACGACCAGATATTCGTTCTAAAACAGAATTCAGTGATTTATTCTCTAGCTCGCTGGCGTTATCGAATAAATTAAAGATACAACGAGATATGATGCTTATGATGTAGTAAATATTGTGAATACTGGTATTCGTGGGTAGCATAAGACACGTGGGACCCTTGTCTAGGGTTATTGTCACTTGACTGGAGTAGTATTTATCCATTTTCTTGCTGTTGGAACCTACCACGGCGATGATACCATCCATGGTGTGGATAATCTCACATATTATAACAACATGATTATCTTTACGGATATGAGTGCCCTTTTCATTCGAATGATTCTCGTGAATACTATCTTCGTCATTAACCTCGTCATCACTACCATTATCAGTGACTCGTGCAGGTGGTGTCTGACGTGTTACTTCCTTCTCGTTTATTAAAAAGTTTTCAAATTTTTGTAACGAATTTCTCCATCCACAAAACATAATAATTATTTTGATAGTTTTTTGAATAAGAGAAATGTGCGAGCTGTCAATAAGACGTAGTATTTCTAGTAGGCACGAGCCTAACGAGTCCAGGGAGGCACTTAACACTTCATGACAATGTGGCGAATTTCGTAATATATCAAAGGAAGTAGAAATAATATATTCAATATGGGAAATATTGCTGCCGGGATTCGTTGATGGCACAATGCATGCCAAACTAGATAAAGCGTCTAAATAAGCACGGAAGGTGCGAACTGTAAGTCCATCTTTAACGGCTAGAAATAATTCATTTGCTAAATAATTAGCGATTTCAGTTCTCCTTTCTACCGTTAACATATGCAAATAATTTTTGTTTATTGATTGGATTATACTGTTGAGACTCCAAAGAACCTCGTTTCTTAATGCAAAGATACCATTACGAGTATAATTCCATACTTTATCCTGTAAACGCTTACTTTTGGCGTCGATTATTGTGCTTTTCTGTTCAGTTTTGTGGTAGTCCACGTCCCATCGGTCGATTAGATCAGGGTTACTATGGCGGTGTACTAAATTCTCCATTATTTTTTGTAATAAAGGGAATTGTTTACTACTTTTACTGTCATTAGCAGCTGGTTTAGGGCTAGATTCTTCTGTTCTAACAAGATTATCGGGTAGTATTTGAAGTGGAATTGATGCAAACGTATTTACTCCATTTGTTTCATTTTGATCCATTTCCATTGAATCATCACTGGCACTATCATAGTCATCTGTGAATCGTAAACGATTTTTTTCTTTGATTAGTTCTTTCGATTGGTCAATAGCTATTTGCAATAGGTTGTCTTCTACGGTCAATGCAGCAACTTTCTTATATGCCGTGATCACACTAGTGAATAACTTGTCTAACTCCTCGCCAGTCCCATATACACCATAAGCTCCGGCTTCATAACATGCATATGAGAGTGCTCCGATGCATATAGTGAAAGGGAACTTCTTCTCCGTGTCATCACGATCCAACATTACAGTAGCATTTTTTGATGAATACTCAATAGTCTTGATTATCACTGACGTAGGCACGGCTATTCCATTCCCTGGAGCAGTTATCTTCTCTTTAACTTTATCATAACCAGCATAATGTTCAATGGTTTCAGTGCATAATGCAACATATCCACGACTCCTTACATTCTGACTAAAGTCAATGGTAGTTGATTTATTGTTGCAGCTCACCTCTAGCACTAACTCCACAATCGCTTGTACTACCTGTATAGAATCATAGATAACTGACGTCATGGTCTGCTCTAAATTTGGTAATTCTGCTATAGCGAATTGCAAGCATCGCAGCAGTCCCACTAGCATGTTAAAAGTGGACAATAGCAATGCCTGTTGGTATGAATTATGATCGAAATATGAGTTTTTCTTATACACCATTCCATATTTCAGAAAATTAATTATACCCATTAAATAAGGATAGATGAGTGAGTTATTTGTGGACTGGTTCACATCGTCGTTATATTCGTAATTGAGATTTGAATTTAAATTTATTATCATATTTGCTATATTTAGTATCGCATTTTTTGCATGATTCGGATTCACTTTCATCTCAATTGCCCAAATTGCCACTAAAATACTACTTATATCCTCGTTAATAATGCTTTTATACGCCCCTTTTACAGTCCGCACGACTTCAATACACTGAAACGGATCAATCATTGATTCATTGGTACCATTCGTTACGTCATTGACGTCGTCATCGTCGTCATCACTGTCATGATTCGTATGATGAGTGTAATACGGTAATAAAATCGTTATTAATTTCTGTTGAAGCGGTAATAATGTTGCTCTTTGAATACTAACATGACTATTCAATGCTGTTGCAATAAGTGCGTGATAGAGGATACGACGACAATACAAAGGAAATGACAGAGCATACAATAAGGTTGGTACAATATCTGTTGTAGATGCAACCGATTGCTCAACGGAACATGCTTCTAGCAATTGGATTAATCCAGTCACTGCAAATACTTTATTTGAAGCATCTTTATGCAATAAATTCTTGCGATAACAATTTAATATATAGCCAAATATAGGTGTTGATAAATAGCATACGCGTGTTATGGATGTCATAGTATGAGTGAGTGATGCAACTGGTAATGATGATGCTAACAGGAGTATATGGTTTTGAATGTGTTGGTGTATGTTACTTATGTACTCGGGATAGCTTGTGCATATTTGATCAAATAATTTTAGTAAAAACGATTTCGCGGCAACTAAAGAAGTGTAAATTATATTATTCTCGTGGGCTTTGAATCGATTTGTCTCATATGTTGCTACTTTCGTCATGCTGGCAATGATCCCTCTGGTAGCTGCAGATAACAGCGACGGTCTGGATACCTCAATAGTTTCAAATATCACTAATAACCAGTTGACTAATAATTGTTCACAAGACAAATCATCAATGATTGTTGATGGAACACAAGGTTTCACTAAGTCACTCATGATTGAATGTGTCAGATATGAGTGACAACCCATATTCAAACAAACGGTTATGATTTCTAATGATCGCATGGAACTAATCCAGTTCATCATTTGATGATTGTTGTAGCGTAATGCTATCAACAATATTTTTTTCGTATTTTGTAGTATTATCGTGTTTAGACTGGTACTACTGTTTACATTATCTGCATCTGGGAGGGTTGTTGCTGGTATTGTAGTTGCTGCCGCTGATGATGACGATGAAGAGGATGATATCACTGATACTATTCTATCAGCATCATCTGGTAGTACGTCCTTTTCATGAATAAGGATAATAGACAACGCTACTAATAAGACCATAATTGCACGACTAGCACGGATATTTGTGTTATCTGCTCCTGCATCTGTATATGTCAAAATATTAGGTAATGATAGTTCACCATTGATCCCATTATTACTGCATAATACGTGAGTAATTAGTAGCAATAATCTGAGGTCATATATGGTTAGCAATGGCACGCCATCATAAGCGACATGAGTACTTGACTTCTGCCTATTTTTAAACGTTTTCATACTTATTGACTTACACATCATAACTGCAAGGTCTTCTGTAGTGTCAATTATCATCCGAGATAGTGCTGGACTTAATGTAAGAAATTGTTCCAATAATACTTCAACCTGATTCACATTCCGCGTTGGTATATTATTGTATAAAATACGAAATATATTTATCCAGTAAATATCATTACTTTTTTCTAAAAATTGTAGACAAACACACATGATACCTGCGTAATCATCGGTCAACGTCTCCTTCAATTTACTCGCCATAGTTGAGCAATTATGTATATTTCTAATATATTCTATCAATAATTCTTGTATTTTTTCTACAAAACGTTTCTTTAAATAAGGATAAATTTCAATGCATACATTAAGCAACGGCAGATACGCTTCCTTCGTCCATGGTGATGATGGTGATAATAGTAATTCTACAATTCTTGTTTCTGAAATTACAACATCCGCGTTATAACGTTTACGTAAACAAAATAATACATTAATACAACATGGAATGAGATCTAGGCACATTTTACATTGTTGCATGTCGTAATTACTACTAGAGTTCTCAGAAATATCAAGAAATGGTTTAATGCAAATAGTTGCTACTTCGTTAATATGATCTGATTCGCTACAACTTTCTGAGTTGTTATGACTAAGTAATACTATTCTTATCTCAGATATACAATATATACCAATTCTATCTCTAATTAATCCCTTTTGAACACAATCTATGCATGCAATTATTAATCGCTC
>JACCDO011290090.1_pt1 | contig 12220 bp, 6 predicted proteins | sample 7446101 | NCBI WGS metagenome assembly JACCDO01 (sample SAMN15323440, study PRJNA562643) | freshwater metagenome | isolation source: river surface water | place: USA:Blue River Watershed | collected 2017-08-16 | reverse complement strand
CCTTAGATCACCGACCGTCTTTACCATTCATTTTAGAGTTTGTTTACATTGTTTATTACTATAAATATCTTTTGTCTGTGAATGTATTCACGCGTAGTGCTGTAATGCGGGTGCAGAATCAACTGCAAAGAACTAAAATCAGGTTTATTCGCCACTTAGAGTAGTTAAATATTAGTACAAAGATCAAAACCTATCACGATGTTGTCTCACTATCTGCCATGGGAAGAATGTGTCGACATATCCCCGCTTTTTACGGCTTTGCTTCCGTTCGCAAAGCTCAATCGCGTGTCCGAGAAAATAATATCTGCGTCAATTATTCGTGCACTGTGTTTGTTACGTGCAACATAGTCGCTACCACGCGATCCATGTGTAGAACCTCTGTTTAGCTCATGATTGTTATTACTCTCTTCATCCTCTTCCTCCTCGAAAAGCACTGTCACGGCCAAGCAGCACGCATTGGCTAATCGGAAATGCCGAAGATTGGCGCACAGGTATGGACGGTTGTATTGCACTACTTCGGACATATAGTTAGAATAGAAGTACCGAAAGAAGTTACTATGTCCTACAAAAATAGGAAATTCGGCTTCACAAAACTGTGCGAAATCCAAGAACTCGCACATACGGTCATTCATCTCTCGTTTACCCTCGTAGTGATGGATGTCAGTCCACCAGTGCAACTCTGCATCTAAAATATGAAAAGGAATATTCACTTTTTGGGATGTTTCTTCTGCCCCAACTGTATCTATTAGTTCGTGTGTCACACGCTCTTTGATTTCAGCACCTACCACCAGACCTACCGTGTCCAGGCCTCCAGGCCCTTTAAATTCCCTCAGAGTGCTCATGACGTGTATGCCATTCTCTTTGATAGCCTTGTGACCATATAACGTAAAGAGGGAAGTTTGGATAGCACGTGTCAAAGGTGAGACATAAGCAACATCAGCATTCAAAAACTGCTTGATGTATTCCACACGCTGATCCACCATAGCCTTGGGTACCTGCAGCACCGCTTCCGTTTCAAAAGTGGAAATGCTTCGTGGTTTCGACGAATGCCTTGTATCCGATTGCGTTTCTTCCTCATTCTCTGAATCATTTTGCTCTAAAATGTCAGATCCTGCAGATGCACTTCTATGTTTCGCGCCATTAGTATCGTTGTGCATGTCAATAGAGCTGCTGCGGGATCGGGTATCCTCACAGTCTGCATCCGAAAAGCGCGAAGTTTCAGCAAGAACTTGTACTTGATTCTGACCTTGACTTGGTGCATGTTCTACTGCAGATGCAGGGGCGGGCGTTTTGCGCAAGAAACTTGGAATGAGTGAAGAGAAGAAGGAGCGCGACGGTGCGGGCGGTTCGCTCGATGTTCCCTGGCCCCCGGCGGTTGACAGCTTCACCGAACTATTCGCGAGCGGGGAAGATTTTTTAGACCCCGTATGGAAATTAAATTTGTCAGAAGTAGGCTGGGTCATAGACTGCGTCTTTGGAGGCACCAGGACCTCTTTGGCATAGCCTGCCACTTCATCGGCATGCACTTCAGCAAGTGGCTTGCTTGCCTGATGATATTTGCTCCAAGATGCATGAAATGCACTAGCTTGTTCCACTCCTGTTTTTGTTAAGCTATGGTCTCGGTGCAGCATCCCACGCACATCGCCGTGCTCTTGTGCAAGATTCCATTTGCTCTCACCATGTCGAATTAAAAACAACGTTTTGATACTCTGTGGCGGTTTGTCAGCATAAACCCTGCGTAAATTTACGCTGAACTTAGGATTTTTTAACGAAGCTTGCTCAAAAATAACGTTCATCGACGTTTCCGTTAATTGATCCAGTGGAATGTGCGCACTACCCAACATACCATGCGCAGCGTCAGGAGTCTCACCGTGATGGAATGCTCGCTCTGCAGCCTGCATAGACTGCTTTCTGCTAGCGTGATAAAGCTCTACAGTTAATAATGCATCTTTGGGCGGTTTGACTTTAAAATTGTGGTAGGAATTCCAGATTGCGCGACCCTCATCATGTTTTCGCAATGTGAAATGGAAATCTGACATACGGCCTATTTGTCGTACACTATTCGAAGTTTTTAAATAACTCTCAAAATCTTTGGTCGCCTTTTCACCTTTTCCAAAGTCTGACCTTGACACCATACCAGGAATCGTTAGATCTTTGCTTATGTATGCTTTAATATAGATGTCTTGCCGTGGAGAATCATAGAAGTAACCATGTTGATATATAGGTACATCTTCTACGCTGCAAAACTGAATCACGAGGTAGTCGTTTCGCGCACTTGTGCGATCCAGCTTGCTTATTTCTTCTACGCTGATTGCATCCACCATTGGTTATGATATTGGTTTTAGCAAGTGGATTTCGTAGATTGCGTTCCTCTAAAATCACTACGCGAAATAAGGCAAAAAAGGAAAGAAAACACTTAAATGTTAAGTTTTTAATAAAGTGTCGCTTATGCAAATGCGGATTTTACCGAGAAGCGAAGATAAAAAGGGATTCTTTCCTTGTTTGAAACCTTGACGAGACCAACAGCCGTACGACGGTACATTTAGTGTCAAAGCCGAATCAAAGGCAAATTTAATCGATTCATCAACATTTTCTCTTCCATAACACTGTGCAGTGTCGAGAATAATGTCTACATCAGAGGCGGCGTTTTTAAATGCTTGCGCGGCTGTTCGGGATTACAGTGTGAATCCTGTTATCGAATACCGTACTATCACCGGAGTTCAAGGCCCTCTCGTAATTATGGAAAATATTAAGAATGCCATGTTTGCGGAAATAGTAGATGTGACACTTGGTGATGGTGAGAAACGGCGGGGCCAGGTTTTGGAGGTCGCTGGCAATAAAGCGGTTGTTCAGATTTTTGAAGGTACTTCCGGTATTGACAATACAAAAACACATTGTCGGTTCAGTGGGGATGTGCTTAAAATGGGTATATCCGAAGAAATGCTCGGTCGCACGTTTAACGGATCGGGCAAACAAATCGACGGCGCTCCCAGCGTCCTCGCCGAAGACTATTTAGATATTCAAGGTATGCCCATTAATCCTGCCAGCAGAGATTATCCAAAAGCTATGATTCAGACAGGAATCTCATCAATTGATGTCATGAATAGTGTAGCCCGTGGTCAAAAAATTCCTCTCTTCTCTGCAGCTGGTTTACCGCATAATGAAGTAGCTGCACAAATTGTACGGCAAGCATCTTTAGTACAGATGAAAGACACCATGGACGGTCACCAGGACAACTTCGCTGTCGTTTTTGGTGCTATGGGTGTCAACATGGAAACTGCACGCTTCTTTAAAGATGACTTCGAGCAGAGCGGAGCCATGGGTCGCACTGCATTGTTCCTCAATTTGGCCGATGACCCTACCATCGAACGCATCATCACCCCCCGATTAGCCCTTTCTGCTGCGGAATACCTTGCCTATGAGCGAGATATGCATGTACTCGTCATTCTTACAGACATGTCTTCTTATGCGGACGCGCTGCGCGAAGTGTCTTCAGCCAGAGAAGAAGTACCTGGACGTAGAGGCTATCCAGGGTATATGTACACTGATTTGTCCACCATCTATGAGCGCGCGGGGCGTATTGTGGGCCGCAATGGCTCTATTACTCAGTTCCCCATCCTCACCATGCCCAACGATGACATCACGCATCCTATCCCGGACCTCACAGGCTATATCACGGAGGGCCAGATCACCCTTGATCGCAAACTTGACGCAAGAGAAATTTTTCCACCTATTAATGTGTTACCCAGCTTATCTCGACTGATGAAATCAGCTATTGGAGAAGGCATGACCCGTGATGACCACGCCTCTGTGTCAAACCAAATGTTTTACTCCTATGCCAAGGGCAAAGATGCGCTGGCAATGAAAGCTGTGGTAGGCGAAGAAGCTTTAGATCATGAAGATCAGCTCTTCATTCAATTCGTTGATAAATTTGAAAACAAGTTTATTAATCAAGGTAGTTACAGCAACCGTAGCATCTTTGAGAGTCTGGACTTGGCGTGGGATCTTCTGCGCACTTTCCCCCCACAAATGCTTAACAAGATCGATCCCAAGTTACGTGAAAAATACTATGTCCGCGGAAAAAATGTTGGTGCGCCGCCGGCCTCTGCTGTCCCTGCTCATCACTAAAATGAATAAGATATAAATAAAGTACCCAGAGCGGTAGCAGAAAGAGATTTCTTTGTATATATAAATAACACGAAACGAAACATAAAAAACAATAAAACGATAAATGTTTGTGAACAGTCCCTTTTAGAACTTGGGGTGAATTTGGTACAGTATCGTCAAATAGGCTTGACAGCTTAGAGCCCAATAACCGCGCTCCAGAAGAATATCTCATTTATTTTTCACTTTGACTTTTAGCCGGAGACTTTCCTGTGCTACTAAATGGGTTCCATGCAATACCCCATCCCTTAGCACTTGATTTTCCGGGCACTACCCCTGTGCCTGCTATAAAACCCTTACTCTCTTTTGTATCACTCTTACCCTCAACAGGCTGCACACGTACATACTCTTTCGTGGGACCCAAGCCTAGATTATCTAAATCTTCTTTAGCCATTAGATCTCTATCCATTCGGCATTTTAAGTAGCGGGCGCTGAACTCCTTGCAAGGGAAGTGATCTTGCTTATTCGAATCTAGGCAACTCAAGTATACCTTCATGTCATTCTTACACTCTCCTTGGTGATCCAAGGCAAATACTCCACGCTCTGGTGGTTTTATGTTATTTCTACTCCCCCCAAATGCGTCCGCCATTGTAACAATAGTCAAAAAAGACCTTTTCCTCGGAAGGTTTCTCAAAAAAAGGTGGGATCTTGGGATTCCTCATCTGAAAAATTGCAGAAAACGCCGAGGTGAGAAGTCTTCTTTTTAGGGATTAATTGAATATCTTATTGTGTGGCAAGTCTGAGATTTGCAAGATAGTGCTTTAAGTTAGGTGTTTAACTCTTTGTCAAATATGCCGGTTTTGATCAGCCCGTCGTTGGCGGCGGCTACTTATATGCCGAGTCTACTCAGCAACCTTGGGGAGCAAACTGGTATTTCATGCAGCTTGAGCTCCAGTGCGGCAGAATTTCTTCAAACTGTTAAGACTTTTTGTTATGTAGGTCAGTGCAATATCGGCGGTATTGAGTCTAGTGCTAAGTTAACGCTAGTAGTTGATGGCCGCGATACTTCCGTAGTTAAGAGCTTACTGTACTTTCTCCAAAACCCGCAAACTGTGTCTCGCCCACGCGTTTTACTCATGTCCAGTGTTCAAACTTGGGCAGGTTGCAAGAAAGGCTCAGGGCCGGTGAGCAGTGTCACTCCTGAGAGCTTCTGGGCACGCTTGCCGGTGACGGGGGAATACGACCTATATTGCACAGAAAATCAATTTGCAACACTATTTTTGCATGATAAATTAATGGGCTTTGAATTGTGCATTATACCAATTGGGCTTGTGTATGGCGGTGCCGGAGGGGACCTCGCCGCGGAGTTTGATAGTCTCTGGCGGTTTGATAAATCAACTCTGGCCGCAGGGGAACCGGTTCTTCGTCTTCGCTCTCTTGTTAACGGATCTAATAAGATACCGCTCGTGCATCATGCAGCACTTGGAAGTACACTGGCTGCGCTATGCGTCGCCTCGTCTGTGCCTCTATTCTTGCCGGCTGCCGGCGCTGACTCGCTGTGTTTAGCCTCGCTGTTCCAGACGGTGTTCACCCAGTTGAATGGAGAAATGGAGGGTGGAGCTCATATTGCATACTCGACAGAGCTGGAGATTATAGAAGATATCTTGAACTCGTGCAGTGCATATCCGAATACGCTCGTTTGGTCGTCTGACGTGAACTTCAGCTCTGATTGTACAGCATCGTTCTCCTCCTCCCTCGGGCCTGGTATCGTATCCGGTCTGCAAGGCTTATGGGCCGAATATCTTAATGTTCGTAACTTGCGCCCTATATCCATTTTTATTGCTGGCTCTCCTGGATCCGGTAAAACAGAATTAGCAAAAGGTATTTGCACGGCAGTGGGAACGAGATATGTCGACGCTCCGTCTGCAATTAAGCACGTCGTACGCGCTGCAGTTGTAGATAATGTTGATCCAGAGTTGAAAAAAACATTATATACTGCTCTTGAGGCAGAAATGCAAAAAACCAAAGCTCCGCCGAAGAAAGGTGAGGCAGATGTTCCGATAGTGATCAACCCTGACACGTTTGAGCTCACAGACGCACTGCAAAGTGCTTTGGACAAGGGCCTTATCCGCCGCTGCCTTGCGGCTTTCGTTCGACAAGACTCAGTATGTTGCAGAAGAGGATATGTCATGGATACGTGGGGTGCAGCGCTGGTTGCATCGTGGGCTGAGCTGTTGGAGGCGACTACTGGTAAGCCTTGTGAGGAAGTTAGTGTCCGACAGGGTCCAGAGTTGGTGGTGGAGTTGCAATCCACCGTTGAGTCACAAGTATCTCGACTGCTTGCATCTTTAGGTATTGCTGAAGGTACGTTGGCGAAAGCCCCGAAAGATCAGCAGGCCGCGGTGAAGAGTCTGGAAGAGAAACTTAACATCTACGCGGCTCAGATGAAGGATATCCCATTGGATGCAGAAGCTGAAGGCGAAGCTGCCAAACCTTTGAGCTCTGCCTCCGCGGACATAACAAAGAGCCATGGTGCAGTGCTTGATATGGAAGCGAGCGCGAAGGTGTCTACTTCATCACAGGTTTCCGCCATATTCCGCTTCAGCACCAGCAACAGAAGTTCCAAAGAGAGTGTACGTGGTGCTGTGTGTGCGCAATTACTTGCAGTGCATGGCCCCATTGGATGGCTATCCGACAATGAGGTACATTTACTTGCTGCAGAATTAAGTGGAGCAGTCAGTGGGGAACTCGCGAACGCATCTAACGCCATAGAAGCAAGTGTTGTCAATAGCGTCGTCGAAACCAAGAATGTGGAGCCTTCCACGGCTGCTATATCTACTGCAGTTAAGAAAAGCGCACAAGAACGCTCGCAAGAACGTATTCAAAATGCATTAGACGAGTGCAAAGGTGAACAGCGAGCATTATTCGTCGAAAAAACGAATCAAATGCAAAGTTATTTGCTTCAACATGTCATGCCAGAGCTGGCTCAAGGCATGGTTCAGATCGCCCTGCAGCGTCCGCATGATCCTATATCATTCTTAGCAAACCATTTGTATGCTTTAGCCGCGCAGAAAGAAGCCGCTGCGGAGAAAAAAGCTTTGGACAAGTTTAATAAATTATTGGCTATTGCGGAAGGCCGTTGGATTGAGCCCGAAGCGCAGGATGAGGGCTCTGCCGATGGTGCTGCAAGCGTCGCTGAAGAAGCTTCTGTAGGAGACTCATTGGAAGCTGCGAGTGTGACGGAAGAGTAAGCGGTGGTTGTTGGGAATTCGGGAATTCGGTGTTATGTCGTTGGGCAAAAGTTTTTGCACTAAATGTTCGTTCCGTTCTGTATATTTCATATACACGTTTATGAGTCCAGTATGCTTATTTGTACTTGGTTTATTAATTATTTTTCTTATTTGACATACAGACGCGATGCTTTGAAGTAGCTATGTATGGTTCCCATGCATGGCATGCGTCGCGCAATTATATTTCTTTACTCGGCAGAGTTCTATACTCTATCGCCTTCACTACGTGATCTTTCGCGAAGATCAGGTTGATAAATTTGATTGTACCACTCGACACACCTCCAGCAGATCCAGAAGCTATTGGTATAATAGAACTTTCATGTTCCAAAAGACTTTATTTATATATGTATTATGCTGGTTGCCCAGGTTCCGATGGGTTCACAGCGTTCTGTCCCTCAACAGTAAGCCCAGGTTGAAGAGTGATGATGTACAATTGTCGTTTTGCATGGTAATTAATGAATTTGATAGTTATAACTATACTTATTTTGAATACGTAGCATTTGACGCGAATCTTATATCATAAATGGGTGCAGGTGCCTCGGCATTAGAGGGAACAACCCCTGAAACAAATGGCAATAGAAATGCTGGTCAAACAACCACCTCTTCTGCAAACTCAGTCCATGATATGGTGCATAGCTATATGAATACACAGGTTCGGCGACATATTGAACGTGCGAAATCTCCTGTAAAAGGGTCCAGACTTGGGGTCACCTACAAGCTGGACCCCAATCTCAACAGTGAATACGACGACATTTCAAACCAAAGTTTTGCACCATATGGTGTACAACCGCTGCATTTAAGTTTGAGAGCAGGTAGTAAGAGTGTTATTTTACTCGAACGTGTCTTAAGTACCGGTACCGGAACAAGCACAGGCTCCAAACCTAGTAAGAATAACAAAATGCATAGTGCAAAAAGCTTGCGATCGATGGCACTTAAAAGCCATAGCAGTCAAAAAAACGTTTATATATCCCCTTCTGATCTTATTGCGACTTCTACGCAGATGACTCAGGCGAAAACACGAATCGAGACTCCGTTGGGCAGTCAAGGGAGTAATCTCAGCAATGAAAAGCGTGACTCCCGAAATAATAGTTCAAATAGCATGGATAATCCATCATTGCAAAATGCATCTACTCCGAAAGGTTCGGCTTCAAATCTCTTGCCACAAGTGAGCTCTGGCCCCGGCACCACACCGTCCATTATGCCAGTCCACATGGCGGGCAAAGGTGGTCTGACCATCATCACGTCTGCTTCTGCCGGTACAGGAATTAACACTGGCGAAGGTACAAAAGCGATACCAGGAAGTCAGGATTCAGTTCCGGATAAGGTGCAGCCCGCAAAACGTCCACAATTAAAGCTACAAGTCTCCGCAGGTAATATTGATGATGCGGATTGGATTCAGGTGTCCGACGATGAAGGCGAGGAAGAGAATGTCCCAGCAAAACAGCGTCTGTCGCTGAGTTTGCTTAATCATACAGCACAGCAGTCTTATATGCTTACAAAAAGTGGAACTATTTTTGTCGAAGGTTTTACAGGCGCAATCGGTAAAGGGGGTATTAATGCCACGGGTGGCTCAGGATCAGCTTTGCTTCCTATGCAAGATCGGCTCGTCTTCCTGTGCCGCTTAGGCTCGGGGGCATCAGGGGTAGTCTATAAAGCTTTAGATTTAAAAGATATGCGCTTGGTGGCTCTAAAAATGATTCCAGTGTTCGACAAAGCGAAACGACGGCAAATGGTGCGGGAGTTATCCGCACTATTTCAACTCTTACATCAAAGAAATCAGTTGTTGTTATCTACATCTGCTGAGTATGAAGCTGAAACACGCGCTATAGGTGTGTCAAGCGCAGAAGCCATTAAGGACGTGCAACTCATTCTACCCGCGGCAGGCGCTGCCGTGGATGTCGAAGCGAAGGCCTCCCAGATGCATGGACTATTGGATGCCCTCGAACAAGGTCGTCCTAGTGATTATATTGTAGATTTCTACGATGCTTTTAGTAACGTGGATGAAGGAGATGTGGGGCTGATGATGGAGTACATGGACGGCGGCTCCCTACAGGACATAGTCCTGGAAGGAGGTTGCGACAACGAGACTACGCTGGCAAGCATAGCTGCACAGGCTCTTGTTGGACTTACATTTCTGCATCAATGTAACCAATTGCATCGCGACATTAAACCTGGAAATTTCTTAATTACCAAGCGTGGCTTTGTGAAAATAGCTGATTTCGGCATCCTGCGTCAGATGAATGACATTTCAAACAATGGCAGTGCTCTGCAGCCCGTTCAAGAGGCATCTCCTGACAAAAACAATAGCAGTAATGGGGAACCAGAGAGTCCTACACCTGTTTTGAAAAAAGTGGAAGGTAGTGATATTCATCGCGCCCAAACGTTTGTAGGAACCGCCACCTACATGTCGCCCGAGCGCATCGATGGCAGGGAATACAGCTATCCTAGCGATATCTGGTCATTTGGCCTATCCCTACTTACTATTGCTTTGGGCAAGTTGCCAATTGATACGCAGGGTGGATATTGGACTATTTTGCATCATATTCGAGATTGCGAGCCTCCAAAGGTTCCAGACGATTTCTCAAATGAATTTCAAGATTTCATCGCATGTTGCTTGCAAAAGAATGCTGATGATCGAATGTCTGCTGCTGAGCTACTACAGCATCCTTTTTTGCGATGTGCTGCTGCAGAGAATGACACAGAAGGCGACGAAGAGCGCGGCAGATCTGAACTCTCGGAGATCTTGTGGGCAGTCGTACAACACCTTGAGAAACGGAAACACGACCACAAGAAATATCCTCAATCACTCAGTGGAAAAGAGGACTTGTTACCAGGTACTCTTGCGTATACGCTTGCCCGGATCACTCAAATTAAAATCAAAGACTTGATGAGGCAGTTGTTCTTTCCCCGCAGAAATGATACAAGTCCTGCGCTATTGACGCTTGCTGTGCAACTGCATTTGACTCCTGCTATCATTGCGCGGGATGTCCTTACTTTCATTGATAATTTAAGTGAGGATGATACGAGTGTCATGCCTGCTTTACCGGTGCAAACTCCAAAAGCATCGCATGCACGAAAATAAGTAGTTATACAGTGTTCATATATGTATACTTGTAAGCAAGAGAATGTATCACTTTAAATTTGAAGGTCATTATTATTTATTTGGATTGTTTTCTGTTGAAGGCATGTTCCGTAACTCAAAGGAATACGCGTTTGGGGACTTGATGGGTTTAAGGTGACGACAGCGGTGATACCAAGGAAATTCCAACTCGATCACTGCGATTTTATTTTTTCAATCGCAATATTTTGTGAATCAGTGGGGGTAAGGCTAATTAAGCGCTCTGTCTTATAAAACATTTTAGTTTTTGAAGTATAACCTCCCAAGTATTAGCGTGAATACTCATACAATTAGAAACTCAAAGGCACCTTTCGTTTGTAACCATGACTAGCCGTGACAAGGTAGATTTGGAATTAAATAATTTAATTCAGCGCTTACAAGAAGTGAGGGAGGAGATAGGTGGTCCAAAGGCTAAGACAGAAATTACAGTAATCCTCGGAGAAGATGGACTCGCAGATCATTTTCAAGAGCTGAAAGTGCAGTTGACAACTAGATTGCATGATCTAGAATCAACTCAAAGTGAAATTGCAAAGATGAAGGCCTTGAATAATATGGATGCTAGGGAGCGAATTCAAGCAGAAAGTGATCAGCGAAAGATGACGATGGCCATCGAGCACGATCTTCAAAATATGGATGAACTGCTCAAGGCAGAAATAAGAAAAAAGCGAAGTAAGTATACCAAGGCAGAACTAGATCAGCGCGGTGCTGATGTAAATGCTTTGCGGAACCAACTTGATGGCATGAAAGACTTCGCCCGTCGAGGCTTTACCGCAGGGGGAGAAAGTGCCGGGGGAGGCGGTGCTCGGTACAACCGAGTAAATTTAGTCGATATGAAAGATTCTGAGCTATTTAGGCCCGATAAGGCAGAAGAGGCACGTGCGCCGAAGGAAGCAGTTTCAGATGAGCAACACCGCCAAATGATGGTAATTCAGCAACGTGACAAAGAAATTGATGCTGCACTAGAGACTGTCGGCAAAGGAGTCGATGTGCTGAGAGATCTAGCCATGCAAGCCAATCAAGAGGTCAAGGCGTCTACTCATTTGCTTGATGATTTAGGCGATAAGATCGATGATGTACAAGATCATATGCTGACCATCAACGATCAGCTCAAGGAAACCCTGGAGAAAGTTCGATCCGGTGATAAGCTGTTCTGCGATATTCTGTGTGTTCTGATTATGTTAGGCTTAATATACGCTTTGTATAAAGTGAGCACTGATGCCAGCGAGAAAGAACAGAGCGAGTCTGCGTGAGGCAAAAACGACTTTAACCCTGTTTGGCCGTAAAAATGTGCCGACCCCCACGAACGCCCAACTGTCCTTATTGTATGCGTACAGAACTTGCAGCCGAAGGTATATGCTTCATTATTGTAGTCTAGAAATGCAACTGTGTTTATTATTAATTTTAAATTTACTTAGTTTTTAATACCTACAATTGTCCCAAAGGCGTTCATCGTCCGTCAGTTGCACGCCCGTTAGTTTTATTCAAGACCATATCATTTCTCTACCCACAACGCGGGTATCGATCAATGGCAACCACTTAGGTACTAACAAACCTGAGCAACAAAGTTACTCTTTCAAGTACTTGAGGAAGATATTCCTCGCTGCGTTCTCATCACGCCCACACTCAAAAGAGCACTTCGCACACTTGTACACCTTCGAGCCACCCAGGTTCTTCTTTAGGTTTCCACACTGGCCGCAACACTGCGTGG